>TARA_Y100000385_G_scaffold10186_1_pt1 | contig 287434 bp, 256 predicted proteins | sample TARA_Y100000385 | Tara Oceans TARA_Y100000385 (sample SAMEA2620980) | marine metagenome | biome: marine biome (ENVO:00000447); feature: surface water layer (ENVO:00002042); material: "saline water (ENVO:00002010), including plankton (ENVO:xxxxxxxx)" | depth 5 m
ATTTATATTAGCAAATGCTTTATGAAATAGTATTGTTTTTCAAGTTTGAAAACCCATTTTAGATTCCCAATCGGAGTCGGGAATGACGAACGATGAATTTATATTAGCAAATGCTTTATGAAATAGTATTGTTTTTTCAAGTTTGAAAACCCAGCTTAGATTCCCGATCGTAGTCGGGAATGACGCGTTAGAAAAGATTTTACCTATCGAGAAAATAAGCAGGCCTAAAACTGCACCTTTCCATTCAAAATCACCGATTCAATGTGGTTTGAACCAAAGCTGTAAGGAATGTAGGAATAGGAAGGAATGGCTTTGGTAATGATTAAGTTGGCTTTTTTGCCAAGGGCAATTGCACCGTGTGTCTCTGACAAATCCATTGCATACGCCCCATTTCTCAAAGAAGCATTAAAAGCTTCATTGGGCTTCATTTTCATTTTTACGCAAGCCAAAGACATTACAAAAGGCATATTACCCGAGGGCGTTGATCCTGGATTAAAATCTGTGGCTAAAGCAATCGATAAACCTTCATCCATCATTTTACGAGCCGGAGAATAAGGAATCTCCAAAAAGAAAGAACAAGAAGGCAGCAAAGTGGCGATAGTTGACACGCCATTTAAGGCTGTAATTTCCTCATCTGCCAATACTTCCAAATGATCTACAGACCGTGCATTTTCATCAATACCAACTTGTATTCCACCTGAAATCGTAAACTGATTTACATGGAATTTTGACGCCATGCCGTGCGCTGCGCCTGCTTTTAATATTCTGCGGGTATCGTCGTTATCAAAATAGCCTTTTTCGCAAAATACGTCGATGTAATCGGCCAAGCCTTCTTTTGCAACCTGCGGGATTATTTCATTGATAATCAAATCAATATACCCAGCTTTATTGTCTTTAAATTCTGACGGCACAGCGTGGGCGGCTAATAAGGTAGATTTAATGGTAAGGTCTGTATTTTCTTTCAAGCGCTTAATTACGCGAAGCATTTTCAGTTCACTTTCTACACTTAAACCATATCCACTTTTAATCTCCAAAGCTCCCGTTCCAGTTGAAATAACTTCTTTGGCGCGAAGGAAAGCTTGATCGTACAATTCATCTTCGGAAGCTTCGCGCAATTTTAGCGCAGAATTTATGATTCCACCTCCGTTATTAGCGATTTCCTCGTAAGACAAGCCCTTCAATCGATCAACCCACTCGCCTTCCCTATTGCCAGCGTAAACAATATGTGAGTGGGAATCGCAAAAAGCAGGTAAAACGATTTTGTCTCTAGCATCAATTATTTTAAGGTTAGTCCAGTCGGCAATTCCCTCCCAGTCCTTCATAGTTCCATATCCAACAATAAGATCGTTTTCAATCGCCAACCATGCATTTTTTATGGAGCTACATTCATTCATTTCAGAACCAGACAATCGGCTTCGCTTGTCTTCCTCTTCCTGAATAAAAGCCAATTCTTTGATGTTTTTGATTAGAATCTTTTGCTCCATTTTCCTTTTGTTTTTATTAAATTATTACCGTGCTTCCCCGTAGGGAAGGATCTCTAGATTGCGAAAGATTCCCGCCTGCGCGGGAATGACGAAAGTTAGCACAACCTATTTAATCTCAATTGCATCAGGCACTCCAGCACAAAGCAAAGCTTTTTCCAGCACTTCTTTCATTGAAGACACATAGTGAAAAGTTAGCCCTTTCAGGTACTTTTCATTAATCTCCTGAATGTCTTTTTCATTGTCTTTGCACAAGATAATCTCCTTGATATTTGCTCGTTTTGCCGCCAGAATTTTTTCTTTAATTCCACCAACGGGCAATACTCGACCACGCAATGTTATTTCACCGGTCATAGCCAATTTAGATTTTACTTTTCGCTGAGTAAATAAAGAAGCTAAGGAAGTTAACATGGTTATTCCCGCCGAAGGACCATCTTTTGGTGTAGCTCCTTCAGGCACATGAATATGCACATTGTAACGGTCAAACAGCTCTGCTTTTAACCCCAATAAATGAGCATGCGCTTTTAAGTATTCTAACGCTATTATGGCGCTTTCTTTCATTACATCGCCCAAGTTACCTGTAAGCGTTAACTTGCCCTTACCGGGTGTTATTGACGATTCTATGAAAAGAATGTCTCCTCCAACAGAAGTCCAAGCCAAACCGGTTACGACTCCAGCAATATCGTTGTTTTCGTATTTCTCTTTAGAAATTCCAGGGCCCAATAAATCGTTCAGTTGATCCGCAGTGATAACCGGGTCAAAGGTTTCATCCATTGCAACTTTAGTAGCCACCTTTCTGACCACCTGTGCCACTTTTTTCTCTAAAGCACGCACTCCAGATTCTCTAGTATAGCCTTCAACCAATGCTTCTAGCACTTTCTTAGAAAGCTTCACATCGGACTTTTTCATTCCGTGGTCCTTAAGCTGTTTTGGTAATAAGTGCTTTGTGGCAATTTCCACCTTTTCTTCTACCGTGTAGCCAGTTAGATTAATAATCTCCATTCTATCGCGCAATGCTGGCTGAATGTTACCTAAATCATTTGCAGTAGCAATGAACATTACGTTAGATAGGTCGTAATCCATCTCTACATAATTGTCGTAAAACGAGTTGTTTTGTTCGGGATCTAAAATTTCAAGCAAAGCCGAACTAGGGTCACCTTGATGGCCAGTTCCTACTTTATCTATTTCATCGAGTATAAATACTGGATTTGATTTTTCAGCTTTCTTCAGGTTTTGAATAATTCTGCCTGGCATTGCACCAATGTAGGTTTTTCTATGCCCTCTTAATTCCGCTTCATCGCGCAAACCTCCTAAGGAAATTCTAACGTACTTGCGACCAATAGCTTCAGCTATCGACTTGCCCAAAGATGTTTTACCAACTCCGGGAGGGCCAGCAAAACAAAGGATTGGCGACTTCATATCGCCTTTTAATTTAAGGACTGCAATGTGCTCAATAATGCGATCTTTAATTTTTTCGAGTCCGTAGTGATCTCTATCCAATATTTTCCGAGCGCGCTTGAGCTCGAAGGAGTCTTTTGAAAACTCATTCCAAGGTAAATCAAGCAATAACTCAATGTAATTGAGCTGTACAGAGTATTCCATACTCTGTGGATTAATGCGCTCTAACTTATCCAGTTCTTTATTGAATCGCTCTTCCGTTTCCTTGCTCCATTTCTTCTTTTCTGCACGTTCCGAAAGCTCATTAATTTCTTCAGTAACAGGGTTTCCTCCCAATTCTTCCTGAATCGTTTTCATCTGCTGCTGCAAGAAAAACTCTCGTTGTTGTTTGTCAATATCAACACGAACTTTACTTTGAATATCGTTCTTGATATCCAGCATTTGCAGCTCTTTCGTCATGTAACGCATAACACGGTTGGCGCGTTCGGTAAAGTCAGCTTCGTTAAGAATATTCTGTTTCTCCTCTACTCCAGCATTCATGTTGGAGGAGATAAAGTTGAGTAAGAAGTTAGGACTTTCGATATTTTTAATAGCAATATTTGCTTCAGTCGGAATCTCAGGAGATTTTTCTATGATTTCCAGTGCCAAATCCTTCACCGAATTAACTAATCCTTCGAAATTATCTCCTTTATCAATTGGAAAGACTTGCTCTACTGGAATTACCTTTGCCTTCATATAAGGCTCTTCCTGCACCAATTCTTGCAACTCGAACTTCTGTTTTCCTTGAATAATAATGGTGGTATTTCCATCGGGCATACGCAACATTTTTAGAATGCGTGCAACCGTTCCAATTTTATTCAAATGCTCAAAATTGGGGTCTTCAATATTTTGATCTTTTTGAGCAATTACACCAATGGTTTTATCACTCGCATACGCGTCTTTTACCAGTTTTATCGACTTATCCCTACCAACAGTTATAGGAATAACTACACCTGGAAACAAAACTGTATTTCGAAGCGGCAATATTGGCAGACTATCCGGAAGATTTTCTTTGTTCATCGAATCTTCATCCTCTTGAGAAAGCAGTGGGATAAAGTCTCCAGAGTCTTCCATACCGTCAACTAGATTATATAATTGGAAATTATTATTCATGTTTAATTTTTAAGTCAAAAAGGCAGTATTTCTAAAAAATACTGATTCGATTGGTGAAGGTCAAGCTTTGTGCCAACAGATTATTTGCGGTATTTAGTGTCAGCTGCGTATGCGGCATTTAAAATAGCAGCATCCTCTTGACTTAATTCTAAATTTCTGCGCTGCATCATTTTATTCGCCACTTCCTTGGCTTTATCCAAGTCAAATGTCTGAAAGCCATCCGATCCACCCCAAGAAAAAGAAGGAATGAATTTCGGCGGAAATCCACCTCCGTATACATTTGCCGAAACTCCTATTACGGTACCCGTGTTTAACATAGTGTTTATACTCGTTTTGCTATGGTCGCCCATTATAAGCCCGCAGAATGTCTCACCAGTATCACTGAATGATTCTTTTGCGTAATTCCAAACCGATACCTCAGAATAATTATTCTTGAGATTACTACTATTCGTATCTGCTCCCAAATTGCACCATTCACCAATTACCGAATTCCCAATAAAGCCATCGTGTCCTTTATTAGAATAAGCATAAAATACGGTGTTACTAATTTCTCCTCCTACTTTGCAGTGTGGACCTATTGTAGTGTCTCCATAGATTTTCGCAGACATTTTTACAGTAGCATGCTCCAAGGCGGCAAATGGGCCTCTAATTACCGAGCCCTCCATTACTTCAACATCTTTACCTAAGTATATTGGACCTTCAGTTGAGTTTAGGGTAACTCCCTCCATCTTTACCGAAGGGTGAATATAAAATTGATTCCCGATAAGCGTGTTGTGTGCACCAAAAGATGAAACTGAATCTATCCCCAACAATTCAATATCCCTTTGAATTTGTACTCCATTGCTCTTATAAATATCAATGGCGGTGGAAATCGAAATCGCGTTAGCATTTGAAGTTACTGCTTCCGCATTTTTTATTGCGGCTTCTAGTTCGGGTAAATCACTATAGCATTCATTGGAGCAAAAAGCGATACAATGCCCATAAGAATCGAGTTTTTGGCCAATTGAAAGTGTTTTAATTTCTGCCCACAGTTCAAAGTCTGGAATTACGTTTGAAGCAAGGTACAAGTCAACTTCATCTGCACCGTAGTATTTTTTAGATAAATGCACTTGGGTAAGATAACCAGCCGTATTACCTCCAGAAATGGCTTCCCACTTTTCTGAAATTTTCAATATTCCAATGCGCAGATCTACAGCTGGCCTTGTAAAAGTCAGTGGTAGTAGTGATTCGTGACTGTAATTATCAAAAAAAACAAGATTCATATTCAATTCTTTGTCTCGAAATTAGGGCAAAAAAAAGCCTCTCGAAGAATCGAGAGGCTTTAAATATCTTTAAAACTTCTTTAGCAAGATTACTTCTTGAATTTTGCGTATCGAGTTTTGAACTTATCAACTCTACCCGCTGTATCTACAAACTGCATTTTGCCAGTATAGAATGGGTGAGATTGAGATGTAATTTCACATTTAATTAGTGGATACTCCGTTCCATCTTCCCAAGCAATTGTATCGCTTGTTTCAGCAGTAGATCTTCCAATGAACATATGATCATTAGACATGTCTTTAAAAACAACTGGACGGTAACTTTCTGGGTGAATATCTTTTTTCATTTCTTTAATTTCTTCGCTTAGTAATTCGTTGTGCAAAAATAGGAATTTTTGAATCTAAAAAAAGACAGAACAATAAAAAAGTCATAAAGGTGTTTTCCTGACTTAATTAAGAAATCCTAATTGGGTATTTTTGCCGCGTGAAACAGCTCCTTTTAATAATTATTGCAATCGCTGCGATCAGTTCCTGTAAAAAACGGAATTTAGGTTTTGAGGAAGAAGGTGCATTAACATTCTCAGAATCAACTGTAGTTTTTGACACTGTATTTACCGGAATTGGATCAGCTACAAAGACAATAAAGGTTTACAATCCTCATGACAAAGATATTTCCATAGCCGCAGTAAGTTTAGAAGGCCTTGCAGGCAAAGCCTACCGATTCAACTTAGACGGTTTTCCTGGAGATCAAAAAGATGTTTTAATTCCTGCTCAAGATTCACTATACCTATTTACAGAAGTTACTATAGACGCAAACAACACCTTTAATCCATTCTTTGTTGAGGACAACATTGTGTTTATTACGAATGGTGTTGAACAAAAAGTTAAACTTACTGCTTACGGTCAAAACGCCTACTATTACAGGCCAAATAGGGCGATTGAAGGCTTGCCCGCATTTTCAAATTTATCTTCTTATTTACCCAATCAACTTACTTCTTTAGATGTAAATTGGAAAAATGATAAGCCACATGTGATTTATGGGTATTTGTTGGTGGACAGTTTATTAACCTTAAACATTGAAGCTGGAACTCAAATCCACTTTCATAAAGGAGCTGGCTTATGGGTGTATCGGGGAGCTGCTTTAAATGTAAATGGTGAGTTCGACAATGAAGTCGTTTTTCAAGGCGATCGATTAGAAGCAGAGTTTGACGATATCGCTGGTCAATGGGATAGAGTTTGGATAAATACTGGCGCCGCCTCCAACATTAAATATGCGCATATCAAAAATGGTTTTGTGGGTTTACAGGTCGAGCCCCTGCCCTTTGATGATTTTCAAGATGTTGTGCCCGAAAAAGTAACGGTCCAAAAAACAACGATTTCCAACATGGCGGGTATCGGTGTCTTTCTGCGCAATGCAAATTTTGATATGGAGAATTCTTTGGTTTACAACATGGGGAATTACAACGTGGCAATTACTGGAGGAGGTTGCATGAACTTCTTAAATACAACTTTAGCCAACTATTGGAGCGGCAGTAACCGTGAAGACCCAATGCTATTTATTAGTAACCGATACAGTTCAGGTGAATCTTCAGAAGAAGCAGTAAACCTAGATCTTAGATTTGGAAATACTATTATTTATGGCTCAAAAGAAGAAGAACTGGAATTGGATAGCTCAACTGCTGCAGATTACAATGTTTTATTTGATCATTGCGTGATAAGAACTGAATTATCTACGGCCAATGCATCTCGTTATAAATCTTGCATTGTAAACCCTGGTAACGTAACAGTTGGAGACAATAGCTTTTTACCCGTTTACAAAAACCAAAACGAAGAAGACTTTAGCTTATTTCAGCAGTCCGTTGCCGTGGATAAAGGATCAATAGCAATCTTGGATCTACTATTAGAAAAAAGCGATCTTAAAGAAAATACTAGAGACTCAAAACCCGACATCGGGGCGTTTGAGTTTAAATAGAAGTGACTTCTTAATGAATGCTATCGAAGCGATCGTTGGAGTGTCCATCTTTCAGCCCACGTTTGTAACCCAGTTTGTAGCTCAAAAAGGCTTCGAAACCACCAAGATTCCGAGTGGCTGTATTCAGTTGAGAGATATTAATATCATAACTTAAACCGATTCCTAAACCAGCCCAATTAAATTGAGTTTGGAAGATAAAAGCATCTCTCCATCTGAAATATGCTCCGAATTCCATTGTCATTTCTTTGGTGATTCCAGTATGCATACCTGCTTCTTGGAATACAAAGTCGAAGGCAGTACCTAACACAAAATACCGCTGTCTTCCTTGGGTAAAAATGATGGTACGAGGAATAACAGCAAAATTGTCTGCATGTGAATGAATCTCAATATCCCCGTGAAAATAAAGTGAACGAGCAAGGCTATAATCTCTATTCAGGTAATTTACGCTAGGTCCATTAATGTTGTTTATCGCAGTCCCTATGTTTGCTCTTACGTTTTCGTGATTGGTATAAAACCAATTGAAACCGCTACCAATTGATACAAATGTTGCACTTGCTTCACCCGCAAATTCGCCAGGAATATCAGCGTCAAAGTCTGGAGTCGCCAGTTGCCAATTCCATTGACTTCCCCATTGACCATCATAACTCATTGCTTTCTGTCCATAATTCACCTTCATACCAAGGCTAAAAAAATGAGTTTCGCTTGGATCAAAAGCTTTACCAAAATTGACGTTCAATCCAACGTTGGTGGTACTTGTTTGTGATACCCCAGCATCATCTTTTATTCCATAGACTCCAATGGCAAACATATCATGACCTGTCACATCCGTTAATACGGGTAAGTCTAAGGAAGCTGCCATGGTGGTGTAAGGCTGACTAGTTACAGAGCCCCATTGCTGACGGTAATGAGAGTTGAAACGCATAGTACCGTGGAAAATTCCAGATGTCGCCGGATTAATAATCGGCGATGCGTTAAAAAATTGAGAAAAGTGCACGTCCTCTTGAGCTTGCCCTGCAATAACTGCACTTAAAACGGAAAATAATAGAAATAATCTCTTCATCAATTCTTTCGTTTAGCGCACCAATGTTACGTTTCCTTGTAGTTCTTTAAATTCGCCGTTCTCATGAGTGACCTGAATAAAGTAGGTATATACTCCTGGGGTTAAATCCCTTCCTGTTTCGTTTTGGAAGGTTCCTCTCCAGCCTGACTTTGCCCCCTGATTACTGGGGTCTTCTATCACAATTTCATTTACGTCTTCTGTACTGTAAACAATCTGTCCAAATCGATTATAAATCTTTACGTTTATCTGGGTTATACCGTTCCCAAATACATAAAAGTTTTTATTTGAATATCTTCCACTGCCGGGAGAAAATATAGTAGGAACACCAACAGAATACTGAATATCGTCACCGTCTTTTCTTAAAATGATTTGAAGAGAATCTACTACCCTGCAACCGTTGTAATTCTCTTTAATAACGTGGTAATAAGTGTCTTCAGTAGGCTCAGCAAAAGTTGATCGCTCATTCCATTGCTCTATATCTTCTCTTATAAATCCCCCGTTATCGTCTTGGTAGAACCAGTAATAATTAAAACAACAACAAGTATCCCCTCTTAGCTTTTCAACTTCCCTCAAATTTCTACAATAGTTGCGTTCTCCTTTACTATCCAGTTTTGTGCTTAGAAAACCTCTATGACCTCTAACAATTAATGAGTCTTCGTATATCATTGTGACCTTCGGAAAGGACATTACAGAAACAAAGTCTTCATAGACAACCGAATCCTTGCCGTAAATATTTTCAACTACTAACGTAATGTCCCAATTTTTTATGACATCTTCTTCTCCTACGTAACATAAATTCATTTTGTCACCTCTTAATGTGCTATCGGTTCTAAAAGCATCGTTGAGCACATTCGTATCTGCTACAAAATAAGAGTAAAAGCTACTATCCCACTGGTCTGTTTTTATTCCTTCGGCATACCATGTAAAGGTCATCGAGTCGGTAGAGATAAAGAATTCATCTGTTATTGTATAATCGTATTCCAGCTGAATGCATTCGTCCTGACAAATCTTTCTTTGGCTCTCATTTTTAATTCTTGCCCGAGCAGGTACACAGCCTTTTACAAATACATTTTTGGTAACAAAATCGGCACCACCAGTACCAGAAACATTGAGTGTAACCGTATACGAAGTATCTCTACCTCCATTGCCAGCGCAAGGATAAAATACACCAACGAATGCATTGGTATCATTTTTCAACCTACATCTACCCGAATCATCCTGTGCTCCAGGAAAAGACCAATATCTAGAGTTTACAACTCCCAAACTTGAATCTATAAAAGCAATAGAATCGCCAGCACAAATAGTAATGTTAACCGCCTTTGAACCATTCATGCTAAAATTTGCATCGGGAGGAGTATTGCAATCAACTACTTGGATATACCCCGTTTTGGTAGTGGTTGCTCCTGAACCTACTGAATTTGAACCTGTAAGTGATATTGAAAAGTTCCCGACGTTATTAAAACAAAAATTGGGATTCTGAACATTTGAAGTATCTGCTGCTATTCCTGTCCCGAAACTCCACTTCCATTGGGTAGGATTTCCAGTAGAAACATCTGTAAACTGAACACAGTCGCCTTTACAAACTAAAGTTGGTGTACCTGTAAAATCAGCACTTGGAGTTCCCGATGGAACACCAGTAATTGAAATATCATCAACAGCAAACGCCGGTCGGTTTATTGGGACTACACCTGTATCAGGATTTACGAAAATAAAGCCAAAGCTCAACGCAGCTTGGTTACTAAAAGTAGGAAGCGATAAGGTCGTATCTTCCCAAGTTGAATCATTAGCCATTGCAAATCCAGTTGGTAGCCAAGTTGTACCTCCGTCAGTACTGTAAACAACTTGACCCGAAGCTGGCTGCCCAGTTGGAATTGTTCCTTCGGCATAATTTAACCACCAAAATTTAAACTTTATATCTTGAAGGCCGGTTGTGTTAACTGGACTTGACATTCTAGTCATGTAAACTTCGTTTCCAACTTGTTGTTGAAATTGATAATTACAGTTTAATATAGAGGCCGTAGAAAAGTTTTGAGATACAATATGCAAATACTGCGAATTTGGTGAACCAGAGATTCCTGCAGGCTGATTTTGTGTAGGTTGAACAAAGCCAGGAACACTTCCTGCGTAAATATTATTCACAATCCAAAGGTTTTCAGCACCACCTCCAGCGGCAAATCCGCCATTAACTTGATCAGAAGTATTCAACGTCCAATTACCCGGACCAGCACTAAAATCGTCTGTTAACAGCACTTGCTGGGCATTAACCTGTGAACTAAAGCATAACAATACCAGTACTAAAAGTGAGGTAAAAATACTTTCAAGAAATAATTTCATAAGCTTATCTTAATGCTGCGCCAAAATAAAGGCATTAATTACAATAATCAAATAATAATTACAAATTCAAAAGAAACCTTAGTGTATCCACATCATCTGCGTAATCCCACAATTGAGGGTTTTGCGCCTCGCCAAACTTAAGTTGCTGATTATCAACAACACACTGAATTTCTTCGCTTTTATTTAGTTTTTTGACCAATTCCTTCTTATCAACGCTTGTATATTCATAATGTATGACGCCTATAGGAGACCGTAAGTTGGCATCTTCTTTTACGAGCAAAAACTCATTATCAAGCAATTGCTGACTATTTAGCAGAAACAGAGTCTTATGGTAATCGTAATTGTGCACATACTTAATGTTGTCAAGCACTGAAGCGCAATCTATAATGGATTCGTAAAATAAATTAAAATTGTAGCCAATTGGAACATACAACTTCGTCACGTTTCTGCATCCCAAGCCATAAAACGTAAATATATCTTGCCCTAACTTTCTCAAATCAGTCGAACTTTCATTTACCTCTAGGATCGCGACTGAAGTTCTATTCTTCCTGATTATGTTTGGGTATTTACCAAAATAAGCTTCAAAGTAACGCGACGAATTATTGCTACCCGTTGCTATTACCGCTTCGATATCGGAAAGTCGTTCTGCAATTTCTATTCTAGAGCCAAGTTCTGGAGAAATCCTTTTTATCTTGCTGATTATATAACTCATAAGAGTGGTATCTTCAGATGATAGCTTTACAACCGCGTTATGCCCAGTAAGTAAAACACTTATCAAATCATGCAAGCCAACCAATGGAATGTTTCCCGCCATTATTAATCCGACTTTCTTAGGCGTAATGGTATTATTCAATTCAGGGTACATTGCCACCCAATGCTTTACATTTTCCGCAGTTAAAGCATTCGACCAGTTTGTAAACGCAAGTTGCGATTGATCTGGATTAAACCAACCGTTTTTATGTTTTGCAGTTTGCAAAGTAGCAACAGACTCTTCCGTCACTTCTGATAAAATCTTGCCCAGTTCAACAAAAACTTGTAACCTTTGTTCTATATTCATTTAATACTGTTTGGTATTTAAAATTTAGAGTTGCTGAATATCTTTGCAGCAAAATTAGGTGAATCAGAATTTATAAAAACACGGGTTATGGCAATAATGATAACAGAAGAATGTATTAATTGTGGAGCATGTGAACCAGAATGCCCAAATAATGCAATATACGAAGGTGGTGTAGAATGGAGAATGTCTGACGGCACTGCTTTATCAGGATCTGTGACCACTCCAATGAAGAATACGTATGAAGCTGATAATGAGCAAGACGCAGTTTCAATGGATTTCTTTTATATCGTTACTGATAAATGCACCGAATGCAAAGGGTTTCATGATGAGCCACAATGTGCTGCGGTTTGCCCAGTAGACTGTTGTGTTGATGATCCAGAAAATGAAGAAACTGAAGCCTTTTTATTAGAGAAAAAAGATTTTATGCACGTTTGATTGATTGCGTTCAATTAAACATACTAAGTTAACAACTGATGAGTTTAAAGCCAGATAGCTTAATATCTGGCTTTACTTTTGTTAGTTGGTCAAACTGCATGAGAAAATTTACTGCTACATTTTTATTCATTCAACTCCTTGCTTTTTGTGCTATTGCGCAAACAACAAACCGCCCATCGGAGCTTGACTTAACCCTTCGACTTAAGACGCTAAGAGCCAATAGCCTTCAGGCAGAAAACGACAAAGAAATACCATCCTATAATCAAGAGTTTAGAAATGAAGTCAAAAAGGCAATCGAACTGGAACTGGATTTTGAAAACGATAGTATTCCGAGTTTCGGGCACGTTAAATCCCCAGACAAACAATTTGAAATTTATACCTGGAATATTCTAAAAGAATTTAGCGAGTATGAGTATTATGCTTTTATAAAGTTTAAAAAAGGAGAAGTTATTGAACTTATTGACCAATCAAAAATGCTCCTATCTCCAGAATTTAAAATCACCAAAACTGACAATTGGTTTGGCGCACTCTACTACGAAATAATTCCAGTTAAAAACAAGGAGAAAGAAAGGTACTACGTGTTATTAGGTTGGGATGGCAATACGGGAAGTAGCCTCAAAAAAGTAATTGATGTATTGTATTTTAACAAACGCACAGAAAGCTGGCAAATGGGAAAAAAGATTTTTGGACCTCCATTCAGAGACATTACACGATTTTTTCTTGAATACTCTAGCGAAGTAAACGCCTCTTTAAAGTACCATGAAAAAGAAGACCGCATTGTTTTTGACCATTTAGTGCCACTCAACAAAGGACTTGAGGGAGTATTTGAGTTTTACGTACCAGACCTAAGTTTCGACGGTTTTGAATTTAGAAATGATTATTGGTATTTTATTCAAAACATTGATGTACGTGGAAATCAAGGTATGGAAAATTATACCGTTCCTGAAACCAATATTCGATTAGAGTGAGCATTAAATTGCACATATCGATTTTTCTTGTGAGCTTTCTCTCATTAATGGGCTATGCTCAAAACGGTGAGGTTCAAGTGTACAGCGGCGAAAAAAAATCCTTCACGTTGTTCGTTAATGGTCTTAAGGAAAATGACGCTCCCAAATGGAAGGTAAAAGTTAAAAACCTCCCTCCTGGCCCTCATCATTTAAGGGTTTTATTTCAAGCTGGCCAAACAAGCACTATTCAAAAAAAGATCAACCTCGCTCCTAGTTCCGTTTTAACCTATGAAGTCTTGCTGTATGAAAATACCGGAAGAAGCTGGTACGAACTTACTCAAGTAGATTCGGTGCTGAAAGAAGAAATCGAAGTTCCTGTAATCCAAGACAGTTCTGAAATTAAAAAGCTTGAAAAAGCAGATGTAATTGTCGATTCCCTGCTAGAAATAAATATTCCCGACCCCAAAATTGCTGAACCAAAAGGAGTGGACAGCCTTGCTCTAGAAATTGACACGCTAGATCAAGCACCAAAAGACACTAACTTTCAATGTAAAAACCCGCTGCTCCCTGTAGGTTTTGAGCTAGTAATGAAGCAATTAAAATCTGAAGACTACGGAGACTTATTGCTGGATAAAGCAAAAAAAATGGCCGATGAAAATTGTTTTTCCTCCATTCAAATTATGGAAATCATGCAACTGATGCAATTTGAGGTAACTCGACTTGAATTTGCCATTTATTGCTACAAAATTTGCTTTGACCCAGTCAATTATAAGTTTGTTGAAGATGCTTTTGAATACCAATCCTCCATTGAAAAGTTGAAAGAATCCCTTTACGCAAAACCCGGAAAAAAAAGTGCTATTAAGTAAGTGTTGATTTCTTAACTGGTAATTAATGCTTATCCTACCGGCTGTTTAATTTTTTTTTAAGATTTTCGCAATCCATTATAATTCAAACAATAATTATGGCTAAAGTTCACAATTACAGTGCAGGTCCTTGTATATTGGACGAATCGGTATTAAAAGAAGCTCAAGCAGCAGTTGGCAATTTTGATAACCTGGATCTTTCTTTATTGGAAATTTCACATCGAAGTAAAAGTTTCGTCGCCGTTATGGATGAGGCCACTGCCCTTGTCAAAGAAGTATTGAATGTGCCTGAGGGCTACTCGGTAATCTTTTTGCAAGGTGGTGCCAGTTTAGGCTTCTTAATTACGGTTATGAATCTGATGCGAGAAAACGGTAAAGCAGCCTACACCGATACTGGTGCCTGGGCTAACAAGGCCATTAAAGAAGCAAAAAACTTTGGTGCGGTAGAAGTATTGGGTTCTTCAAAAGACGCCAATTACAACTATATTCCAAAAGACTATACCGTGCCTAGCGATGTAGATTACTTTCACTGCACCTCTAACAATACGATATACGGAACTCAAATGAAAAGCTTTCCGAGCTGCTCGGTTCCTTTGGTTTGCGATATGTCTTCTGACATTTTCTCTAAGCAAGTAGATATTTCCCAATTTGATTTGATTTATGCTGGAGCTCAAAAAAACTTGGGTCCTGCCGGAGCAACGCTTTACATTGTAAAAGATGAAGTGTTTGGAAGAAACGGAAGAACGATTCCTGCTTATTTAGACTTGCAAATTCATGCGTCTAAAGACTCTATGTTCAATACACCACCGGTATTTTCTACCTATGTGTCTATGCTTACTTTACGCTGGTTAAAAGCCAATGGAGGACTAGCTTGGATTGAAGCTAAAAACAACGAAAAAGCAGCTTTGCTGTACAACGAAATTGACCGCAATCCATTATTTGAGGGAACTGCAAACAAAGTAGATCGCTCCAACATGAACGCTTGTTTTGTTTTGAAAGACGAAGCGCACAAAGAAGCATTTGATAAACTTTGGAATGACGCAAACATTAGCGGTATAAAAGGTCATCGTTCGGTAGGCGGATATAGAGCCTCAATGTATAATGCCTTGCCGGTAGAAAGCGTGCAGGTGTTGGTGGATTGCATGAAAGCATTAGAAAAAACAGTTTAAAACTCATAATTAATCTCATCTACTGTCATTCTGAACTTGTTTCAGAATCTCGACATTCAAAACAAGAGATGCTGGTGAAATACTGAATTAAATTCAGCACAATTTCCAGCATGACAAAGAGGTTGGAAATTTTAAAAAAACGAACATGAATATTTTAGCAAACGACGGAATAGCAAATTCAGGAAAAGTATTACTCGAGCAAGCTGGACACAAGGTAGTAACCGAAACAGTTGCACAAGAAAACTTGATTGATGCCATAAATAATGAAAATTACGAAGTGGTTTTGGTACGTTCGGCTACCACGGTCAGAAAAGAAGTTATGGATGCCTGTCCAAATCTTAGAATGATTGGTCGCGGTGGAGTTGGAATGGATAATATTGATGTGGAATACGGGCGTTCAAAAGGACTACATGTGTTCAATACTCCAGCTGCTTCTTCTCAGTCAGTTGCTGAATTGGTCATGACACAGTTGTTTAGCTTGGTAAGAATGACTTACGATGCTAACAAAGAAATGCCCGTAAACGGCGCAACGGAATTCAAAAAACTCAAAAAGAAATACGGAAAAGGTTTAGAATTAAGAGGAAAAACGCTCGGTATTGTTGGTTTTGGTAGAATTGGTCAAGCAGTTGCTCAATACGCTATTGGTTGCGGTATCAATTTAATTGCGCACGATCCATTTGTAGATAAAGCTGAGATTAACCTGAATTTACAAGGCAAACCGTTTTCTGTTTCTATTGGTACTATTGGAATGGATGAATTGATGGCTAATTCCGATTTTATTTCGCTGCACGTGCCAAAGCAAGCCGACGGAAGCGCTGTAATAGCAGCAAATGAATTCGCCAAAATGAAGGACGGTGTGTATCTAGTAAACATTGCCCGAGGTGGTGTTATCGAAGAAAGTGATTTGTTAGCCGCTTTAGATAGTGGTAAAGTAGCAGCTTGTGCATTGGACGTTTTCGAGAACGAGCCAACGCCAGATACAGCCTTGCTGACACATGCTAAGATTGCTACTACTCCGCACATTGGAGCAGCTACCTTAGAAGCGCAAGACAGAATTGGTGAAGAATTAGCGAATTTTATAATTGGGAATAGCTAAGTCTCTTTACACAAAGTATATTTGCAACGCGGAAGCCAAAACTGTCGCGTTTTTTTATGGCTAGAATCATTCCTTTTAGAGCATTCCGTCCACCAAGAAATATGGTGCATTTAGTAGCTTCCAGGTCTTTTGTATCTTATTCTCGGTCTGGACTATCGCATAAACTGAGTACAAACCCCTACTCTTTTATAAACATCATTAATCCAGAGTTTGGAGATCGTAAAAAAACCAAATCAAATACCATTAATCGATTTAAAAAAGTTCGGGATAAGTACCAGCAATTTATTCAAGAAGGCACATTTATTCAGGATGAGGAAGATAGTTTTTACGTTTACCGTCAGAAGTTTAAAGGAAAAATTTTTACTGGCATTATAGCAGGTGCGTCTATCGACGATTACGAAAATGGAACCATAAAAAAACACGAGCACACCATTCTAAAGCGAGAAGTAGTTTTTAAAAATTATTTAGAAACTACCGATATGAATGCCGAGCCGGTTCTGATGACCTATCCAGATGATGATCGTATTAAAGCAGTGCTAGAAAAATGCTTACAAGAAGTTGCAGAATACGATTATATGAGTGCCAATGGTGCTTGCCATCAATTCTGGAAAATTTCCAATACAGAAGATATCCAGTTAATTCAAAAGCGATTTGAAAGTTTTGATGCGCTGTATATTGCGGATGGACACCACCGTTGTGCGTCTTCCAATTTATTGGGACATGAGCTACGACGCAAAAATCCAGATCACAAAGGAACAGAGAAGTACAATTATCTAATGAGCTTTTTTGTGCCAGAAAGTGAACTGAATATACTGGAATTCAATCGTGTGGTCGAAGACCTGAATGGCTTAAGTGATGAAGAGTTCTTGACTAAACTGAATGATTTTTTCGATGTTACCGAACTTAGCGTGACTGCATTTAAACCTAAGTCTTACAATCAGATTGGAATGTACCTTTCTGGTATCTGGTATGCATTAGACGCTAAAATAGGAACCTTTGATCAGAATCACCCAGTGGAAAAGCTCGATGTTTCGATTCTCTCCAAAAATATTTTAGAACCCATTCTCGGTATTGGAGATTTGCGAAAAGATAAGCGCGTTCAGTTCTATGGCGCACGAAATGACACTGAAATGCTCACAAAATTGGTGGACTCAGGTAAAATGAAAGTTGCTTTTGCCTTGCACCCTGTCACTATTGATCAATTAAAGAATGTTGCAGATATGCATTCCTATATGCCTCCTAAAAGCACCTACATTGAGCCTAAGATAAGAAGTGGATTGGCGCTTTATAAAATAAGCGATTAATGGCTGAACTGCCCACAGAGTTTAACGTTCGAGTATATGGCCTATTTATTCATGGAGATTCCTTATTGGTTTCAGATGAATTGCTAAGAGGTGAACCATTTACAAAACTGCCCGGCGGTGGATTGGAGTTTGGAGAATCGCCTATTGAATGTTTACACCGTGAAGCAGATGAAGAATTACACACAAAAATTGAGGTTGGCGAACACTTTTATTCCACCGACGAATACATTCAGAGCTACTTTAGACCATGGCAACAAGTTATTTGTTTGTATTTCTATTGCCAATTGCAAGATGTGAATGGCATTAAGGTTTCTGAACATAAAATGGATTTCGATTATTCCATTACCGAAAATCAAGAATCCTTTCGTTGGGTGAAACTTGACGCGCTTAAAAACGAAGAGTTTAAGTTTCTGAGTGATCAAAAAGCAATAAACAAGCTCTTGGAGAAATTGCAGTGAGTGCGCTAGTAAAATACATACTGCTTGTTTTTTTTACTTGTATCACAGTGATAGGCTTTAGCCAGCTTGCAGACTCCTCGCGCCAATCGTTTCTTGGTTTTGACCTAGACAAACAACGAAAACTGACGGTATTGCCAACGGTATATTTCAAACCAGAAACCAACTGGGCATTTGGAGTTTCGGCTCTCATGTACCGCCGATTCAATCAAAAAGACACCATTTCACCCTTAAGTTTAGCTGGGCTTTCTTTTGCTTATACGCTAAACGATCAGGTACTTTTTTCTATGCCTTTTAAAATTTTTCTAAAACAAGATAATTATAGAATAAAAGGTGAAATATCTTATTACCGTTACCCCTACTTTTTTGCTGGAATTGGAAACTCAAACACTACTAAATACGAAGAAGACTACGACGCGAGTTTTCCAAGATTTGACATTACAGGCCTAAAGAAATTTAAAAAGCGCATTTATACAGGCCCAAAGCTTTTTTATCAAAACACAACCATTTCCTCTGTGGAGCCAAACGGACTGCTGGATGCCTCTAGTATTGCTGGTGCGACAGGCAGCGTAACTACAGGCATTGGTTGGGAGCTAGAATACGATGCTAGAGATTTTATTTACGCTCCAACAAAAGGATATTATGCTAACCTTTCCTTCTTAGGCTTTAACGAGGTTATGGGCGGTAACTTTGGCTACAACTTATTTACTCTGGACATAAGGAAATACGTAAATCTTGGTAAAAACCACATTATTGGAATTCAAGGATATGGTTCTAGCATTTTTGGAATTGCTCCATTTAATAAACTCTCGCAATTAGGCGGAGATAAAATTATGAGGGGTTATCTAAAAGGCGAGTTTAGAGATAATCACTTACTAGCTTCTCAACTTGAATACCGCACTCCTATTTGGTACTTTTTTGGTTTTACTGCTTTTGCAGGAACTGGAGCAGTAGCAGAGCGTTTGGAGGAATTTAATACTGACTTTTTACGATACAGTTACGGTGGTGGGGTTCGCTTGGCTTTCAACAAAAAAGAACGCGTTCACATTCGCTTTGATTATGCTCGTGGCGACAATAATCGCCAACAATTCTATTTAACGTTTGCTGAATCGTTTTAAGCCTTTGGACATAAATCGCACAACCTAATACGTTTTACTGCTAATAACTACTCCTTCCTCAACCGCTTCAATCTCCACTTTTTTTCTTCAAAACGATAAGTCCAAATACTCGTATCGGCGTCATCCATTCTTGTCCAAACAAGTTGCACAATTCCAGCATGAGCATCAATGTTATTATAATCACCAAAAAACTTTCCAGCTACTGGAGTGAAAGGTTCTTGTTTTATTCGTTTGTATTTAAAGCTTTTTCCGCCGTTGTAAGATCTTGCTATAACAACATCGGTTCTATTGTCTTTAAATCGACTTCTATCGTAATAAACGAAATACAGAGCTCCCGTTGTTTGATCTACTGCCATCCAAGTTAGAAACTGATGTCGCTTTCCTCCTCGTTTTCCTATTAGAATGGGTTCCGACCATTTATCGCCTTTTGTGTCGCTATACTTCAAAAAAATATCGGTATCATCTGCTCCCTTGCGCTGATCACTCCAATTCACATAAATTCTGCCTTCGTTTTCTCCCTTAGATCGATCACATATCGTAATTGGCATTCCGTTACAGCGATTTATCCCAGGAATTTCATACGACCATCCCGCTGTATTGCTATCAATTAATGCAGTTACTGGCAGCCAAGCACCATCCTTGAATGAATTCATTCGAATACCATCAGGCCCTGCCCAAGCAATGTAAATAGTACCGTCATTAGAGAAGGTAGGAACAGCTCCCTCCGTGGTTAAGGAACTATCTACACAATTGCCCGATGTTTGGTTGATTTGATAAGCCGAACTCCACGATTGTCCATTATCATCAGATTTGGAATACATAATATTTGAACGGTCTTCTTTTTTTCTACTTCCATAAGCATCAAATTGGGTCCATGAAAGATAGACTTCATTCTTAGCTTTATTGTAAACAGCCCAATGCTTATCTTGTGCTTTGGTTCCGTCTAGGCCTGTGTAAGAACCTCTTGACCAAGTTTTGCCGAAATCTTCAGAAGTTTGACAAACAATTCTGTCTATCCAGTTACCATCCCTTGGATTGCTTAAATGAAAATAATAATAGCGCCCCGAACTGTCTGAAATCACTACAGGATCGCCGTGTACGCCATAATCTGAGGTCATTTTAATGGCTTCCCAAGTATCACCACCGTCATGACTCAAATACAGGTTATTGAGGTTTGCGCCGCACAATACTTCTTGAGCGTTTTGTCGATTTATATTAATACTGGGTTCGTTTGGTCTATCTACATTACCTACTCGAACAGGTTTTTGAGCAACACCTTGCAATACATACAAAAGACAACTCAATACCGCCATTAGTCCAACAAAGCTCTTGCTTTTTAATACTTTCATATACCCAGTCGTTTAGTAACCAAATTATCTACCAATACGAATAATTCGTTTGGTTGGCGTGTTCTCCACGCCATATCGTTTAAGTTTCCACCAGTAACAAAATACTGATCGATGTTCTCATTTCCAAAGTCTTCCAGCACATGTTGCCTAAAGTTCAAGGTGGCAATCCATCCCTCCTCAATATCTTCATACCACTCCTCGTAGTACGAATCATCTGAAGGATGAAAATTGAGTACGTTTTCGCCAATTAGAATAAAGCGGTTGATTCCTTCATCCACCAAATGATCAATTATATTTCGTTTTAAGGTCTGAATATCATTATAGAGCGTATCGTTCCATTCACCCATAAGCTCGATTATAGCAAATTGAGCTTCGTAGTCAGCGTAAATGAGTTTTAGAAATAAGGTAGTCGACCCAATGTTATCCCACTGCGGGTGAATAACATGGTCGTAAATGGTATCGCTAAAGTAAAACTCTGAATACTCTTTTCCATAAAAAGGCGAACGAGGGTCATCCTCAGCCAAATAAAAGTCACGCCAGCGGTAATAAGGTTCAATCGTGTGCATTGCTGCAAAATTAATTTGTTCCAACCTTTTTTTGGTGAATACTGACGTCGAACTTTAATTAATTTGCGGCACTGATAGCTAGCTATTCTTGCCGGGAAGGTTATGAAAGAAAATTTTGACATTATCATTATTGGTGCTGGACCTGCAGGCAGCTCCTGTGCTTTGGCATTAAGAAATTATGGCTATCAAGTTGCTTTGATAGATAAGAGTATATTTCCAAGACACAAAACTTGCGGGATGCGATTCCTGGAAATACTTTCAAAGCACTTAACTACCTTGACCCTAAAATAGCTTTGCAGATTCGAGAAGCTTCAACAAAACAAGAAATAACTAAAGCTGCTTTTTTTAATTATAAAGGTCAAAAAACCACCGTTAACTGGTCCTTGTATGCACACAATTTCGAGCGCTCTATTTTTGATAATCAACTACTAGAAATCACAAAAGAGATTGAAAACATCACTTTCTTTGAAGGTCAAAAGGTGCTAACGGTAAAGAATCAAAACGAGCAAGTTTCTTGTATACTAAATTCTGGATTAGAATTGACTGGTAAAATCCTAATTGCTTGTGATGGCGCCAACTCATCAATAAAAAAATCACTTTTTTCAGCAACTTCCTTCCGGGAGGATAACAGCTACTTTGCTGTCAGTCGTTATTACGAAGGCCTGGAACATCTTGTCAAAAATCAAAATGAAGTATACCATGTAAAGAAATATCCCGTTGGCTATTTTTGGATCTTTCCTTTAGGAAAAGGAAAAGCCAATGTAGGTTTTGGCTTACTCCCAAATAGAAAACAACCTAAACATGTAAATGAAGCATTCTCGGATATTATTGAAAATGATCCAATTATTTCTCCATTATTTAAAAATGCAAAACCACTAAATAGAACAACGGGTGCCAAATTACCTTTAGGCGGAACAAAAAGCCCGATGTCTGGAGAACGTTTTATTCTCTGTGGAGATGCTGCTTCGCTAGTAGACCCAATTAGCGGAGCTGGAATTGATACAGCAATATGGAGTGGAATATTTGCTGCTGAATGTGCATGAATTTTCGAATCGTATTGCCCCATAATATCAGCATTAATTCATTTTTTTTAAAACAATTCAATGCGTTTTTAACCAAGAAACTTGAAGAAATTTACTCGCTCTAAAATTGTTTGCGAAGTATCCTAGAGCTATCCATTTTGTCCTATCAATTTCGTCATGGTATCAAAAACGTTTTGCAAATAATTAGTACTAAAATTTTGACTTTTCTTGAGACTTATTTTTTAGAATTAAATGTAATTCCCATGCGATAAATCACTTCTGTTTTATGGAGTTGTAAAAAATCTTTACCCTATTGCTGAATATTCACAATGTATAAGTCGCTAAAAATCAGCAATAAAACAACGGGCCCGTGCAAAAGCTGTATGTTTTTATAAAATTGAAGCACTTGTTTTATTTTTAGGGCATGAAAAATATCAAATTATCCTCTTTTAATATCGCCCTTTTAGGAGTTGTATTATTTCTCTTTTCAGCGTGTGAGCCTTCTAATGAAACCCAGGTGCAAATAAGTGTTCAGTCATCAGCTGCAGGCCCATTTTTCCCAGGCCCAAATAGTTTAATGGCAGACTATGAGGTAAATCTAGCTGCTCTAAAAGGGTTGGAGAATGTTAGTCCAGAACGAATAAAAGAAATCAAAATAAATTCGATAAGTTTAAATTTAAATGAGGTGGACAGTATTAATTTCGATTCTTTTTCAAGTGCTTCATTACAAATTGTGGGCTCAAATACCGGGATGCAAACTATTGCAATTAAAAACCCGATAAGCTCGAAAACCCGAGAGTTAGCGCTTCAAGTAAGTGATGAAGTTAAAATTGTGGATTATTTTAAAAGCGAAAAATTCAGTTTGGTATTAGATTTGGATTTCATAGACGAATCGTACGACGAAGAAATTGGCGCCATGATTGTTATGGACCTTACTATTAAATACAATTAGAAAATTATGAAAAAAGTTATTCTTTCCGCCTTAGTTAGTTTAATGTTAGTGAGCGTTTCTTATGCTCAAAACTCAGAAGAAGCCAATCGTTTGATAGGTGTTTGGGAACCTTCGCATGGAAAAGCAAAAGTGAAAATTGATAAAATTGGAGATAAATTTTACGGTAGAATTGTTTGGCTAAAAACCGCCAAAAATCCAGAAACAGGTGAACCTAGAGTAGATAAAAACAATCCAGATGAAAGCCTTAGAAATACTCCACTACGAGGATACAGAATACTAAAGGACTTTGTCTATGCTGGGGAAGATGAATGGTCGGAAGGAACCATATACGATCCCGAAAATGGAAACACTTACAGTTGTTCTATAAAAATGACCGATGAAAATACGTTGGACATCCGCGGGTATATTGGGGTCTCTGCCTTAGGCAGAACAGACATTTGGAAAAGACTAAAAATGCCATCAAAAAAGTAACCTAAATGCTATATTTTCCTAAGTCGTTCGGCCTACTGCTTATCTTTTCTTATTTACCATTTTCAGCCTTGATGGCGCAAGTAGACTCTACCCAAGCGGAAGAGGAAGAAGACTTTAGCATGTACGATAATCTCGAGTTTGTAGATGAGAGTGTTAAGCGCTTTGCCTCGGTAAAGTTGAGTGGAAAGAGTCCCGACAAACTCGTATCCGTTGGTTATGACTTTCAAGGAGCTTATGGAATAAATGCCAGTGATTTTGGCACCAACACGGCAGCAAATGAACAAGTAAGCGCTACCCATGGATTGCGGTTCGCGGCTAACATACCCGTTATTTCTAAAAACAGCATTATAATCCAGGCTGGACTTACGTATTGGAATACCAAGTATGAATTTGAAAATTCGGATAAGCTCATCCACCCTTTGCATAAAACTTTGAGCGAAAATGGCTTAACTACTACCGAAGCAGCAATTAGTGTTTATAAACCACTAACTGAAACTAGCTTCTTATTGGCAAGAGTTGCCGCTGGGTTAAATGGAGATTACAAACTAGCAGATTTTCAACCCATGAAATACAACCGCTACTCGGTAGCTTTATTATGGGGAAAAAAACCGTTGGACAATAAACAATGGGCTATCGGCCTTTCGCAAACCTACAGAGCTGGAGAATTAAATTACCTCCCTGTTCTAATGTATAACTGGACCAGTACTAATCGCAAATGGGGTGTTGAATCCTTGTTACCCGCAAGAGGTGATGTTCGATATAATTTTTCACCAAGAAGCATGCTATTTGCAGGTTTTGATTTAGAAGGAACTAGTTTTAGAATTGGTAATAAAAACGAATTAAACCCACCTTTTAATGACCTGGAGCTCAGAAGAAGTGAATTGCGCTTTCGTTTAAAATATGAGCGCCAATTAATAGGTTTTATATGGATATCGGCTAAAGTGGGTTACCGATATAACTATAGTTTCAATGTGGATAGGGTTGAAAATGGTGAAGATTTCTTTAGAGGATTTTTTGGTGATCAAAAATACGTAATGGAAAATAGTTTAACCAATCCCCTCTTCTTCAATTTCAGCATCAATTTAGTAAGCCCATAGCAGTTGGCGAGGTACTTTGCCTTTGACGCTTAACAGCGATTATTTCTAAAAAAAACTTTACCTGCAAATCCCAATATACAGCTTCGAAAGTATTGTTACGCCTTCTGTTTTAACTTGCAGTTAATTTAGTTATCGTTAAGCATTTAAATACTTTTTAAGTTTTAATTTTTGTTTATTGGATTTTATTCCAGGTCTCATTAACAATCTTTCAGTGATGCATGTAAGCAGATTTGTTAATATAGCAGCATGAAAGTGGCCTTCACCTCCATTATTGTCATCCTTTGCTCCACATTGTGGTCTCAGCAATCTAAAACTAAAAATATGCCGAATGAAACTGTGAAAATTGAAATCTGGAGCGACGTAGTTTGCCCATTTTGTTTTGTAGGAAAAAGAAAGTTGGAACAAGCCATTAAAAAACAAAACGCTGAGAATAAGGTAGAAATCATTTGGCACAGCTTCCAATTGGATCCTGACTTTCCGAAAGATAAAGCCTATCCTTCGGCACAATATTTATCAGAACGAAAAGGATACCCCATTGAACAAGTGAAAGCCATGAGCAATCAATTGGCGGAGAATGGAAAGCAATACAACATTGACTTTCAATTTGATAAAGCGTTAACTTTCAATACATTTAATGCGCACCGTTTGATTCAGTGGGCGAAATCAAAAGGTAAAGCTGATGCTTTGAAAGAAGCATTTATGATCGCTTACTTCACCGATGGCATTAATCTCGCTGAAGAAGAAAACCTGCTTGCTAATTTGAAAAGTGTTGGACTTTCAACCGAAAAAGCCAAATCTATTCTTGATTCAGACCAATATAACCAGGAGGTTCGAAAGGATATTTATCAAGCGCAGCAGCTTAATGTTAGAGGGGTTCCCTATTTTTTGATCAATGAAAAAACGGCAATTTCTGGAGCTCAGCCAGACGAAGTTTTTGAAAATGCCTTGAAAGCTGAACTTAGTGCAGTAGAGCCTCTTATTGAAACACTAGGAGATGGAGTTTGCCTACCCAATGGTGAATGTAAATAACCAAAAAATCCCCTTGCTTATAGTGACCGCTTGAAGCCTTTAGTTTAAAATTCATACGCCACACCCGATACGCATCATTTACGATTGCTTTTCAAAAGGTTAGTTTTGAACAATTAATTATAGTTTTAACTAAAACATTGATATGAATAGTAAAATATCAACAACATTATTTTCTGCAGTTATAGCTGCCGCCTTGCTTATTTCAGCTTGTACCCCTCCTAAAACAGAGGAAATTGTAAAAGAAGAAGTTAAAGAAGAGAAAGTTACTGGCAATAGTTCTGAGCTAGAAATATGGCATGTAAAGGCTGTTGCTCCAAACGGACAGATGATTAAAATTAAAGCCCTCGATGAAGAAGGCAATATTTACGATGTAAAAGCGATTGTAAATGATGCTGAGGGCCAACTGATGGACATTAAAGCCATTGTAAAAGGAAGCTACTTACCCATTAAAATATTATTAACCGAAGAAGCATTAAAACCGGTAAAAGCAATTGCTAATGACGGAACGGTATACAGTATTAAAGCCATAAACGAAGCTGGTGAGCAGCTTGCAGTAAAAGGAGTTGAAACAAATGGCAGCCTAGTTCATATAAAGGCTATTGCATCTGATGGTGCTTACTATGGAGTAAAAGCAATTTCTAAACAAGGAAACCTAATGGATATTAAGGGAATTAAAATGATTGATGCCCCGCTTGAAGGCACTGTGAACGGAGTTGATGTTTTTGCGCACATAAAAGCTCTTCCTCAAATTGGAAGCGCTGGCCAAGCGGCTGTTTGGAATGTAAAAGCAGTGCATCCTGAAGGTGGAATAATAGACGTAAAAGCTTTTGACAAATCGGGGAAACAATTTGATGTAAAAGGCATACTATATGAAGGTCAGCGGCATATTATTGATATCAAAGCATTTGTAGGTGATGCTAAATTGCCTATAAAAATATTAGTGAGCGAAGCAGATCTTGCTCCTATAAAAGCCATTGCAGAAGATGGAACTATTTACGCTATTAAAGCAATTGCTGCTAACGGAGAAAAACTAGATGTAAAAGGTGTAGCTACTTCGGGGAATATCGTGCACATAAAGGCTATCTCTGCTGCTGGTGATGAATACGGCATTAAAACCATATCAAAAGAAGGTATGCTTAATGATGTAAAAGGATTAAAAATGTCAGATACAAAAGTTGAATCCAAGATAAACGGTGTAGATGTTTACGCCCACGTTAAAGGAATTCCACAAGTAAAGTAGAGCGCGTTTATTGCGGTCTGTAATTTTCAGGATAACCGTAAACGTGCACAATATCTATTCGGTCAGAAAGGGTTATACCTCCGGGGTTTAACCCTTTTTTTCCTTCTGGAATCGGCTGATCCATTTCCTTGTAATAATTTACCCACAGCGGAAAAAGTTCATTTGTCTTAGGGTCTTTAAAGGTCATGGGTTGCGTTTCAAAAATGGGTTTGCCATTTTCTAGGTAAGCATAGTAAACTAGCTCAGAACAGTAGAGTGAATCATTATTTAAATCAAATAAATGATCATAAGGTTTACCCAAATAGGTTTTTGAAATTGCTATTGCCTGCTGCAATTCACTTTCTGACCAACCGTTTACTCGGCCTACCAGTACTTTGGGTTTTTGTTTTCCATCTCGTGCGCGCGTCAAAAAACTATCCATGGAAGTAATAACGACACCTCTCCCTCCTGCTTCAATAACTTTTAATTGTTTGTTTTCCAGCAAAACAATACCGCAGTGACTCAATTCAGCGCCATTGATTCCCGGCGTTACGGTTTCAATAGATTCGCAAAAAGGTCCACAATCCAAATCCTGAAAAAGAATATCTCCGGGTTTTAACTCGAAGGAATTATGCGCCCTTTCACAAGCTGTAAATAGGCTGACTAACAATACATACATGAGAATGCTACGCCCCAAAATACTCCTTAGCTGCTGCTTCAAACTTAGTTACTGTTTCTTCTAAACTCAGTTCAGACATTCCACCTGCGGCATTCAAATGTCCACCACCGTTAAAGTATTTTCTAGCAAAAAGATTTACATCAATATCGCCCTTACTGCGAAAAGACAAACGAATAATACCACCGTTCTCTTTCATAATACAACTCACATTAACCCCTTTTATGGATAGCGGATAGTTTACAACACCTTCCGTATCGCCAGACTTGTAATTGAACTGATTTAACTCTTTCTCTGATAATGAAATGTGAGCCAGCTCTAGTTCTGGAAACACTGTAAGTTTTTTATCTAAAACGTAACCCAACAGTTTAATTCGATCCAAAGAATTGGTATCAAAAATTTCGTTGTATACCTCGCCTGTCACCAATCCCAAATCCATTAAATCAGCCACCACTCTGTGCGTTTTCGCAGTAGTAGAACGAAATCTAAACGATCCAGTATCGGTTACAATACCAGCATAAATGCATGCAGCAGTTCTTTTATCAATCAATCCAGCCTCGCCAAAAGCTTGAATAAAATCATACACTAATTGTGCAGTACTGCTTGCTTCAATGTCGTGCAAACCGGCCACAAAAGCAGCGTCTTCGGGTTCACGATGATGGTCAATAATCAATTTTGGCGTTTCATCAGTGCGTAATAATTGCTCAAGATCCTTACCTACTCTTGACAAATTATTGTAGTCTAAGGAAAAAACCAATTCCGCCTCTTGCAAAGCAAGCTTGACTTCCTCCGATTGCTGATCAAATTGAAGTAAATCGCCTTTGTTAACCATCCAATTCAAAAAAGCTGGAAAAGCATCTGGCACGACAACGGTAACTGTTTTTCCTAGTTTTTCAAGTCCTTGCTTTAAAGCCAATGAGGAACCTATTGCGTCGCCGTCAGGTGATTTGTGTGTTGAGATGAAGATCCGATTAGCATCATGCACCATCTCCACCATTTTATTGATATCTCTGAGTTTTTCCATATTCGGACAAAGGTATTTGAATAAAAAAGTGAGGAAAATAAAATGTTGTCAGATTTGAATAAAATTGCACACATCAAACTAAAAAGAACTAGTACTTTTGCATGCTCAAAACAAGAATTAAACTATAACACTATGGCTACGAACAGAACGTTTACCATGATAAAACCAGAAGCAGTAGAAAAAGGCTTAACTGGAGCAATATTGAACAAAATCGCTGAAGGTGGATTTAGAATTGTTGCGTTAAAAAAGACTCAACTTTCTATTGCTGAAGCTGGAAAATTTTACGAAGTACACGCTGAGCGACCATTTTATGGAGAATTAGTAGCTTATATGAGCTCAGGCCCTATCGTTGCCGCTATTCTTGAAAAAGACAATGCAGTTGCTGACTTTAGAACCTTAATCGGTGCTACCGACCCTTCTGAAGCTGCCCCGGGAACATTGAGAGCTGAATTTGCAGAAAGTAAAGCTAAGAATGCTGTACATGGTTCAGATTCTGACGATAACGCTGAAATCGAAAGTAACTATCACTTCGCAGGAAGAGAAATGTTTTAAAAAAATATTTAAAATACCTCGAAGCCCTTATTCTTTACGGAATAGGGGCTTTTTTTACGCGGTGTTGTAGAATGATGTGGGGTCATGCTGAATTTATTTCAGCATCTCAATAATAGCTGCGAATAATAAGATTCTGGAATAAATTCAGAATGACCGCTAGCGAGTGTATTCCTCACATTTCCTACATAATTCAACAACACTACCTTTTTTTATTCAGTTTTGCAGCATAGTTTGCAATAATTCCACTCTTAAAACTCCCTTATTTTGACTTAAAATTTATTGATTTTTAGGGTGGCAAGAGGAGTTATATCTTGCAGAATAACTTTCTATCCTTGCTGCAGTTAATAGAAATCAGAACACCTTTAAAATTGAGCAGCACCTATGCCATTATGCGCGGTGAATTGACTAATATCGTTGTGGTTTTATGATTAAATCGGATACATGAAAAACAAATTTTCGATTATCGCATGCGTTTTGGTTGCCTTGGTTCTGATTCAATACCGAGTAAAGCATTCGGACTTAAGCTCCGAAACTCCATTAAAAGTAACTACCTGGGATGCATTGGGTTATTACATGTTTTTGCCGGGTATTTTTATATACGACGACGTTACTAAATACGATTGGCTAACTGAAATAGATAAGAAGTATTCTGTAACCGGCGGTGGAGACTTTTATCAAGCAACTCGAAGTGAAAATGGTAATTACGTTGGAAAGTACCTAGGTGGTGTGGCAATTTTGGAGCTGCCATTTTTCTTTATCGGACATGTAATTGCTATAAACTCGCATTACAACGCCGATGGATTTTCGCCTCCCTATCAATACACAATTGCCTTTGGAGTAATTTTTTATTGCATTCTAGCGTTGTTTGTGCTTCGCTTTATCCTCTTAAAATACTTTTCCGATCCAGCTGTTGCGCTCAGCATTGTTTTGCTAACCACTGCAACAAATTTCATTCAATTTGTAGCTATCGATAGCGCACAAAGTCACGCTTTTATTTTCCCGCTCTACGTTCTAATGATTTACCTCTCCATAAAATGGCACGAACAGCCAAGGATTATTTGGGCTGCATTAATTGGAGTAACTCTTGGTTTAGCAACTATCAGTAGGCCTACTGAGGCAATCATGTTATTTATTCCGTTGTTATGGGGGACTCAAAATAAAGCAGCTGCAGCCCACAAATGGGCACTAGTTAAACAATATTTACCGCATATACTTTGGGTGGGAGCGCTTGGTTTAGTGGGCATTCTTCCACAACTCATTTATTGGAAAATTGTTTCGGGCGACCTAATTTTTAATGTGGGTAGCAAATGGTATTTTCTTAATCCTTTCTTTAGGGTTATCGTTGGGTTTGTGAATGGGTGGATGGTGTACACGCCTATCACTATTTTATTCGTTGTTGGTTTCTTTTATATCAAAGAATTTCCTTTCAAAAAATCGGTCATTGTTTTTTGTTTGTTCAACATTTGGATCATTACGGCTTGGTCTGATTGGAAGTATGGAGCAACATACAGCACCAGAGCATTAGTTCAGAGCTATCCAATTTTTGCTTTGGCCTTTACTGCTATTGTAGAGCGCATTCTTCAACAAAAATGGAAAGTACTTTTTTATGCAATTGGAGCTTATCTCATTTTCGTAAACCTGTTTCAAATGGAGCAGTACTTCACCACTGTATTGCATTACAGAGATATGAATCGGGCCTATTATGGTCGAATTTACCTCAATCCTTCTCCTACTCCATTGGATATGAGTTTAATGGACACAGACGAAGTCTTAGATAATGAGGATGAATTCCAAGTTATAAATGAAACTGTGATCGATACTGTTATTGAAATAGGAAGAATTAAAAACTATTCGAATACAATCGCTCAATTGCGCATAAAAAACGACGGAAGTGAAACTGCAAAAGAACGTTGGATTAAAATTACCGCTACAATTAAGGCGAGCGTGGGGTTTTCAAATAGCTATTTGAATTGCAAACTAAAGAGTTCTGGAAAAACTAAAGAGCGAAAAATCCGCATATTCAACCCAATCAGTCAACCCGGAGCGTTCAATAACTATGCGTTTTTTGTTGAAGTTCCTGAAACCTTTAAAGACTTTAACGCTGATCTTTATTTTACTTCTGACAATGAATTTGAGGGGAGAATTTCTAGTATTAGGATTAGCTATTTATTTGGGCCTCTTTAATCTAACTGGTCATGCTGAATTTATTTCAGCAGCTCCTTGTGCATGAAGAAAAGAGATTCTGAAATAAATTCATAATGAAAATCGCAGTCGGCTATTTAGTAAAAATTCAGGAAGTAATGTCAAGCAGGTTAGAGGAATTGATGGTACTATTCCTTTACAAAACGGCTTTGATAAACTGCTTTTCCGCTTTCCTTAATTACCGCAATATAGTTTCCTGCTGGCAGTTGAACTATGTTTAATTCATTTGAATTAAGAATCGCCCTAATAAACACTTTACCAGTCGCGTCATAAACTAGCGCTTCAGTTTGGGCTTCAGTCGGAGATAAACCAACAAAAGAAATGTGGTTTTGAGCAGGATTTGGATATGCCGAAATAAGTTGTGCATGCAATTCTTTTACTGAATTTCCCTTTGCACTCCCCTTATAATTGAACTTTAAGTTGTCAAGACCTGTAGCATTTGTTTTGATTAATAAATTATCATCAAAATCAATAACTGAACCTGCAGACCCACCAAAGCGAAAGGCTAGATAGGAGCCCACAGCTATTTTAATTGGAAATGTTTGTGCAAACTCCACTAACTTCAATTCATTTTTTTCAAAATCTATAGAAGAAACTGTTATTTCTTGATTACCCGAATTATACAATACCACTTGCACAGTTTGAGTATCCAAATTTCCAAAAGTCATATCTCTCAAATTACGACTGAACTGCAAGTCAAATTTTGCAGCGGCCATTGAAGTGCCAGAAATCTTTGTGATTCGCTCCAGCAACTGAGGATAATCCACAAAAGGGCTTCGGTTCTTTTGCAATGCGAAAATGGCATCGTTTCTATCTTTCTCTTGCTGATTAACTCCAAATTGAGTGTGCCAAGTCCTTAGAATTGCTTCTTGCTTACTCAAAAATGGAGTTCCATTATCACTAAAATCTCCATGACGCAGAACAAAGTACATCATAGATCGCGCTACAACGCCTTTTTGTGCGTCTCTTGGCTCAAACTTACCTCCGCCCGACCTTGACCCTCCATCTGTCCATATAGGGTTTGAAACCGCCCCAAAAGGATCATTTCCTCTTCGTGAGTTAGAAGTTGTAGTTGTTGGAAACAAATGATGAATATCAGATTTCTCAGGATCAATGCTACTAAAGAATCCTTGAGGATAAGTATGTTCGCAATTAAAGTTTGCTGCATTAGCACCTGCTCTAGTAGTAAAGGCCGCCATTTTTCCAGTATAAACACATTCAACTCTGCCGCCACTATTGTCGATAGTTGCATACATATTGTCACGGGCGGTGTTATACCCCAAACTAACCGTCCCATTATTTAACAAAGTATTCAGAGCAGTTTTTAGCGCTTCTTCACTCAAATTTCGTGTAGTAGAATAATAGGAGTTAGAGAATGTTCCTTGCCCCTCCACCTCAATAATTTGCTCCACTGAGTATTCACTTTCAACTAAAACAAGCCCTTTGTGCATTACATTTTGCTTAGGCTCAAAACTAACATTCACTTGACCAGAAGCGCCATTCTTTAAGCCCAATTTACTGGGCGCAGTCACACTGCTAGTTGTCCAATCATTACCCATAATGGAGAAATAAGTGTGCACGGAATCACCCGATCCTTTAGGAAAATCACTTGAATTGTAATTTACAGTTTTAAATGTTGAAGATTGCTCATTCACTGACCCAAAATTGATGTTGGTTTGACCAAAAATCCAAGTTGGAGCAAGAAAGAGAGCGAGTATATTAAATCTCAATTTGTAAGCCATCGTATGCAAGTTTAACGTTGTTCGGTAATAATTTCGAAACCTCTTCATGGAAGCCCAATAAATGTGATATGTGGGTAAAGTAAGTCTGTTCTGGCTGCAGCTCTTCTACCAAAGCAAGTGCTTCTTCTAAATTAAAATGAGAATAGTGCTCTTCAATTCTTAAGCAATTTAAAATCAAAACCTTACTGCCCTTTATCTTTTCTTTTTCTTTAACTGAAATTGTCTTAGCATCGGTGATGTAAGTAAGGTCATTTATGCGAAACCCAAAGACGGATAAGTTCATGTGCATTACTTCAATTGGAACAACAGTTATGCCCTCAACTTCGAATGATTCATTATCTATTTCATGAATAACTGCACCTGGAGCTCCAGGGTATTTGTTTGCCTCAAATACATACGCGTAGTCGCGCTTCATTGCTTCGGAGACCCTAGAGGAGCAATACAAAGGCATATCCTTTTTTTGCATAAAGTTAAAAGGCCGAATATCATCAAAACCCGCAGTATGATCGCGATGTTCGTGGGTATACAAAAGCGCATCAACTTGTTTAACATGGTTTGCCAACATTTGCTGCCTAAAGTCTGGCCCGGTATCAATAACTAAATGCTTTCCAGCGACTTCAATATGTGCTGAAGTACGCAATCTTTTATCGCGGATATCCTCACTTAAGCATACGGGATGAGTGCTACCAATTACAGGAATACCCTGCGAAGTTCCAGTACCTAGGAAAGTTAATTTCATTAAACAGTATATATTAACTCGTAAACAAAGGCTTTTTCATTATCGTTTACTGGGTTCAACCAATGCACAAATTTATCAAGATAGCTGGGCTCAAACTCGGCCAAGGGTTTAAGCGAACAACTACAATTTTCCTCGAACGAAGCGATACGTTTATCTAAGTCTTCAGCCTCAAAGAATACAACATGATTCCTTCGTATGTCTGCAGGTAAGGAAGAATTTGTTTTTATAATTTCACTCACTTTTAGCCCTTTTTTAAGTCTGATTTGAGAGAACCATTTTCCAGTATAATATTTAGGTAACAGAGGGGATGAATAACCTACCGTATGCTCCACATAAACTCCTTGATAGTTATCAATTCCTTTAAAATACTCCATTGTTTCCACCCTACTTTTTTTTGAGTATGCTGGAGTCACTGCCAATAAAAGAATACTATTTAATCCCCAAAAAAACCGCATTCCATATTTATCAAACTTTCCTAACCGAGAAGCATACTCAGAAAGAAGTTGGCGCCAACCAATCCAACCTAGAATGATAAAATAAGGGAGAAATGGGATTATGAACCGCTCTTGTTTATTTGGAAAATAACAATGAAAACCAAAAAATACCAACGAAGGAACAAGCACTAATAAATACTTTTTCTTAAATACTTTTGACCATCCTGCATACAAAAACAGGCTTAACGGAGGCAATAATAAACCACCAATAGTTCCGAAATACATGTACCAAGGCCTTACAGCGTATGTTGTTTTGTTGGCTAGGTTATAAGCTATATATTCGGTAAACTCGGCAAAAGGTCGTCCCCAAAGAAACACATCTCCGATTTGGCAAATAAAGAGCGATATTAAGAAAAATAGCCCAAAACCAATAGTTTTACCTATGTTCTTGGTCAATAGAACCAAACCAATTCCCCCTAAAAAAAAGATTATCTGAAATCGAATCGAAACTGAAACGCCCATAAGTAAACCAGCAAAAATGATGTTCTTCAAGGTCATGTTCTCCGTTTTGAGTAAAAACCAAGTTGCTCCAAGCAATGGTGTCAAACAAACAACTTCAACCAGGTTTCGGACACTTAAAATTGGTGTAAACCAAAGGAAAGCCATAAACAGACCAACCATTTTTGCTGTTGATTCACTATCTAGCTTTAAGGTTATTTTGAATGCATAACGAATTGCCATTAAATACCATAAAGCATGTAAAAGACGAACAAAATAAAGTTTAGTCTGCGCACCCAAAATCCCTATGAACTCTAAAAACTGAAAGAAATAATAGTGCAACCCTACGTAAAACCATGAGTGCCCAGTTGGAGCTCCATCTTTTCTGTTCTTTGGAAGCCACTTATTATAATCTTCGCCATCCACCCAACTTTGAGCAGCCTCTATTACTAAAAAGTGATCATCATGCATACCGTATCCTTTACTAAACAGAATAGATATAATGCGAACTAAAAAAGCAGCTACAAGAATGAATGCCAGTGGCCTCTGATTCCAGTAGTACTTAATTCTTTCCAAAATATTAGGAGTTATAAAATTCCAGCACGCAATCAACTGCGTAATCAACTTCTTCTTTTGTGGTGTATCTAGAAAACGAAAAACGCACTGCAGGACGCATTGGATCTGATTGAATTCCAGCTAAAACATGCGATGAAATAGCAGCGCCACTGCTGCAAGCACTTCCACCAGAAGCACCAACGCCATTAATGTCCAAATTGAAGAGCAGCATTCCTGCTTTTTCTGTGGGCGGTAGAGCTACATTCAAAACGGTATACAAAGCATTTCCTCTTGGGTCTCCATTAAAAGAAACATTAGGCAGTTCGCTTTCAAAACGGTCCATCATATGCAACTTCAACGTTTTTACATGAACTTCATGGGCTGCTACATCTTCATAAGCTAAATCCATGGCTTTTGCCAGACCAACAATACCATATACGTTTTCGGTTCCTGCTCTTAAGCCTCTTTCCTGTCCCCCACCTATAAGCAAAGAAGGTATTTTTAGGTTTTTATTGATGTATAAAAAGCCGATTCCTTTCGGTCCATGAAATTTATGAGCTGAACAGGTAGCGAAATCAATTTTTGTTTTTGAGAAATCAAAAGTATAGTGCGCCATTGTTTGGACGGTGTCGGAGTGAAAAACTGCATTGTATTTTGTGCACAGCTCTGAAACCTCATCAAGGTCAATAAGATTACCAATTTCATTATTGGCGTGCATGATTGAAACAAATGATCGCTCGTTATTGGCTAACAATTCTTCTAAGTGGACTATATCGACATACCCTTTTTCATCAAGTCTTACTTTACTAAGTGCAATACTGTGCTCAGAACAAACCGACTCCATAGTATCTAGGACAGCATGATGCTCAATATCGGTAGTTATTGCATGTTTAATATTTAGTTCTTTTAAAGAACATCGAATGGCCATATTATCGGCCTCGGTGCCACCGGATGTAAATACAATTTCAGCTGGAGTAGCCTTTAAATGCTTGGCAATTGATCTTCTAGCATATTCAACTTGTGCCCTTACCGATCTGCCAAAAGCATGACTTGACGAAGGGTTTCCATAATAATCCTTTAGAATAGGAAGCATTGCGTCAACAACTTCGGGAGCTATGGGTGTTGTTGCGGCGTTATCCAAATAAACTTGCTTTCTCGCCATTAATTCTTGATTATCTCTTTTATGTCACTGATGATTTTATTGGCCAAGTTGTTTGCCGTGTTGGCACTTGCGCTTTCTGTATAAATTCTAATGATTGGTTCTGTATTCGATTTTCTTAAATGCACCCACTCTTCATCAAAATCTATCTTAACTCCGTCAATTGTGTTTATGGGGTAATTGCCGTATTTCTTTTGTATTGAACTTAATACTTTGTCCACATCAATTTCTGGAGTCAACTCAATTTTATTTTTTGAAATGTGGTAATTAGGATAGGAGGCTTTTAGAATGGACATGGTTTTATTTTCTTTTGCCAAGTGTGTCAAAAACAAAGCAATTCCGACTAATGCATCTCGCCCATAATGAGATGCTGGGTAGATAATGCCTCCATTTCCTTCCCCACCAATAACTGCATTGGTTTCTTTCATTTTGCTCACTACATTTACCTCTCCAACTGCTGAAGCAGCATATTGTTGTCCGTGTTTTTCAGTAATATCCTTGAGTGCTCGAGTGGAGCTCATGTTTGAAACTGTATTTCCGGGAGTTTTACTCAACACATAATCAGCAATTGCAACCAAAGTATATTCTTCGCCAAACATTTCGCCGTCTTCAGACACAAATGCCAATCGATCCACATCGGGATCAACTACTATACCCATGTGTGCATCGTGCTTACGCACCATTCCTGAAATCTCAGTTAGGTGTTCTGGCAGCGGCTCTGGATTATGCGCAAAATGACCCGTTGGGATACAATGCAATTCAATAACCTCAACACCTAATGCTTTCAATAATGCGGGAACGTAGATCCCTCCTGTTGAGTTTACACCATCTACCACAACCTTATATTGCTTTTTCTTAATGCTTTCAACATCAACCAGGTCCATTGCTAAAATCATATCAATATGACGATGCAAATAGGTTTCATTTTGAAGGTACTTTCCAAGTTTCTTGACTTCGGCAAATACAAAATCTTCGTTTTCGGCAATTTCAAGTACTTCAGCGCCATCTTCACCAGAAATAAACTCACCTTTCTCATTGAGCAATTTCAATGCATTCCATTGCATAGGATTGTGACTGGCCGTTAAGATTATACCTGCTTGCGCATTTTCATGAGTAACTGCTATTTCAACTGTTGGTGTAGTGGTAAGTCCTAAATCAACTACATCTATACCCAGCCCCTGCAAGGAAGAAGAAACTAAACCAGACACTAGCTCTCCAGAAACTCGGGCATCTCTACCTATTACAATTTTTGATTTTACCCCATTCTGTCTTTTTAAGACCCAAGTTCCAAATGCGGAAGCAAATTTAACTATGTCTACTGGCGTCAATCCAGCTCCGGGCTTTCCCCCTATAGTTCCTCTAATTCCTGAAATTGATTTTATTAACGTCATTCTTGCTCTGTAAATATTTTAAGGTTTATAGAGTCGCAAATATAAATTTTTAGCTGTCTTTAATTCGTAAAGAATTGTCCTTCTTCTTGGCTGTTAATTTCTTTTTGACAACTTTGCGCAAGCTAAAAAACGATGCATACCATATTGGCTACATTTGTTAACATAGTCGGTTTAAAAAGCGCATGAAAGAAGATTTCGACCCTTCGTATGACGACAATAACAATCAGGATAGACTGGTCAAATTGGAAGATATGTTTTCCGACACTGCCTACTATTATTTTGATGTAAATGAATGGGAAGGCATCATAGACCACTACCTCAACACATTACGTGTAGAAAAAGCCATAAAGGCATTAGACTTTGCACAGTATCAACATCCAAATTCTGCGGAGTTATACTTGAAGCAGGCTGAAGTATTAATGGAGCAAAACGAGCACAATAAAGCCATCGCTGTTCTTAAAAAACTACAGGAAACCTATCCTTTTAACCCTGATATTTTTATAGGCATGGGCGATGCTTACAGTCGAAAAATGGAGCATTACAACGCCATAATCAACTATAAAACTGCTTTAGAGCTTTGTGAGGACGGAAAAGAAGAAATTTATTTTCAATTGGCCGCTGAATGTCAATCATTGGAAAAGCCAGCACAAGCTATCTATTGGTTAAAGGTAATGTTGAGTGAGTTTCCAGATAGCATTGAAGGATTGTATGAAATGGCTTTTTGCTATGAAGTAAATGGAACTCAAGAAGCCGGCACAGAATTTTTTAAAACCTTTTTACATTCAAACCCATATAACCACCATGCTTGGTTTAACTTGGGTAACCTATACACAACTCTTGAGAAGTATGAAGAGGCGCTTAATGCTTTTGATTATTCAGTAATATCTTTTGAAGAATTTTCTTCTGGATGGTACAACAAAGGAAATATTCTTGGTCGGCTTGGTCGATACAAAGATGCAATCGAGGCTTTTGAACGCACGCTTGAATTGGAAGGTCCTGCTGCTCAAACCTATTTTTACATTGGTGATTGCTACGAGAACATAGAAAAATTTGGAAAAGCAAAGCAGGCTTATCAAAAATCAATTGAGTTAGATCATGATCATTTAGATGCTTGGGTTGGTGCTGCAAATTGTTACTTGGAATTAGGTGACGCTGAAGAAGCGCTGAATTTTTGCGAAAAAGCATTGAAATTAGATGCTAAAAATAGTCTTGTTCAATATTTGTATGGAGATGTTTGCAAAGCTCTTGGGTATTTTGATGCGGCAAAAAGGGCATTCGACAATGTAATTGAAATGGACCCGAGCAATAGTGAAGTTTACCTGGATTACTCTGATTTACTTTTCTGTAACGACGAAAAATTTAAGGCAATAGAACTACTAAACGCGGGCATAACCTTATTTACTAATCAGCCTGATTTAATATATCGAATGGGAACCTATCATTTTTTGATGGGTAGAAAAAATAGTGCGTTTGAATTTTGGACAAACGCTACACTTATTGATGATAACTTAAAACAATCTATTTTTGAGTACTGCCCACAACTAAAAGCAGATATCGAAATAAAAGATTTCTTTTCATAGTATGAACTACACACTTCCATACATACCTAATAGGACCGAAAAACCGAGAAATACGGGTTTGACAATGATGATGGACAAAGGTCTAAGTGTTCGTCAGGTAGAAGATTTTTTAGAACAAGCTGGTGATCTTACCGATTATGTAAAGCTGGGCTTTGGGACTTCTTTTTGCACCAAACGAATCGAAGAAAAAATAAAATTATATCACGAGGCAGATATTAAGGTCTATCTTGGAGGTACACTCTTCGAAGCATTTTTGATTCGCGATAAATACGACGATTATAAAAAGTTACTGAATAAATTGAACCTTAACTGTGCCGAAATTTCTGATGGCTCAATTTATTTGGATCACGGTAAAAAATGTGAGTTGATTGCAGATTTATCGAAAGAAGTACAAGTATTGAGTGAGGTAGGCAGTAAAGAAGAGGGAATTTTCATTAGCCCAGGAATGTGGATTAGTATGATGAAAAATGAGTTAGAAGCTGGCAGTTTTAAAGTCATTGCAGAGGCTCGTGAATCAGGGAATGTTGGTATTTATAGACCAAATGGAACTGCGCACACCATGTTGGTGAATAAAATAATTGCCAATATTGATGTGGACAATATCCTTTGGGAAGCTCCAAAAAAACCGCAACAAGTTTGGTTTATCGATCAATTTGGCCATAATGTAAATCTTGGAAATATTGGTTACGATGAAGTTATTCCACTAGAAACCTTGAGAGTCGGACTTCGCGGTGATACTTTTATGAAATTCTTGCCTGAATCGCTAGTCGATAAAAATATAGAGTAAGTCATGAAACAAATAAGTGCAAGTGATTTGAACGATTTAATGCAAACTGAAACTGATTTGCAAATAATTGATATTCGAGAAGCTTACGAGTTCGACTATTCTAACCTTGGCTTGAAAGCTACGTCAATTCCAATGGCTGAACTTATCGACCGCATTTCAGAAATCCAAAGCACAGGAAAGGTTATTATTCACTGCAAATCGGGCAAGCGCGCCGAGGCTATGATAGACTATTTGGAAGTGCACTTTAAGCTAAAAAATTTATACCACCTGACTGGCGGCATCGCTGCTTGGTCGCAAGAAGTTGATGCTTCGGCTATACCCTGTTAACCTATGAAACGAAGTATTAAAGACTACTTGCTCATTACAGCAAAAGGAATGGGCATGGGAGCTGCTGATGTTGTTCCAGGCGTTTCGGGTGGAACCATTGCTTTCATTACTGGTATTTATGAGGAACTTATCAATTCGCTAAAGTCAATTGAACCCAATACAATTAAAATGCTTTTTTCAGAGGGTATTCCTGCCACCTGGAAAAAAGTAAATGGGAATTTTTTGATTGCTTTATTTGTTGGTATTGGCATATCTGTAGTTTCCTTGTCCAAAGTAATTAAGTACTTGTTGGCGGAACATCCCATTTTGGTTTGGAGTTTCTTTTTCGGATTGATTATCGCATCTGCTTACGTTGTTTCAAAAAGTATTACAAAATGGAACCTCAAATCTATTGGGGGAGTGCTTATTGGAAGTGCGATTGCCTACTACATCACGGTAGCTACTCCTGCCCAAACGCCAACAGATCTATGGTTCATCTTTTTGTGCGGTATGTTGGCAATTTGTGCAATGATTTTACCTGGAATATCAGGAGCTTTCATCTTATTGCTATTGGGTAAGTATGCATACATTGTCGGAGCTTTAAGCGATTTAAACCTAGCTATTATTGCCACTTTTATGGTAGGTTGCGTCTTGGGACTGGTTTCTTTTTCACATGTATTGAGTTACATGTTCAAAAATTTTCACAATATGACAATTGCTTTGTTGACAGGGTTTATGATTGGGTCATTAAACAAAGTATGGCCTTGGAAAGAAACCTTAACCACGCGCATAAATTCGCATGGAGAAGTGATTCCGGTAACTCAAATGAGTATACTTCCCTCCGATTACACCGAATCTGAGGCCTTGGTTTTTGGTGCATTAATTATGATGGCGATTGGCTTTCTACTGATCATTGTAATGGATAGATTTTCTCCAAAAACTGAAGCTTAGTTTTGAGGACTTTTGGTCTCATAGGTAAGTCATTAGCACACTCTTGTTCTGCAACTTACTTCGAGCAAAAGTTCAACTTATTAGCTATTTCAGATTGCGAATATCGAAATTTTGAAATGCCAAGTATAAACTCCTTGAGGGCACTTATTCAAGACACACCCAGTATTGAAGGTTTAAACGTTACTGTACCTTACAAAGAAAAGGTATTACCGATTTTGGACGAATTATCTGCAGACGCCAAAACGATTGGTGCAGTTAATTGCATTGAAGTTCGCCGAGAGCTTTCTCAGGTAAAGTTAATTGGACACAATAGCGACTGGTATGGATTTCTGTGGTCGCTAAAACCAATGATTGATTTGTCGATAGCAAATAAAGCGTTAATACTTGGAACGGGCGGAGCTTCAAAGGCCGTTGCTTATGCGTTAGACCAAGTGCAGATTCCTTATCAGTTTGTAAGTCGATATGCAGGAGATATTAGCTATCAGAACATTTCGGAAAAGGATATTTTTGATTGCAATGTGATCATTAATACAACACCATTGGGAACCTATCCCGATATCTTGAATTGCCCAGCTATTCCTTATTCTGCCATTAAAAGGCATCACCTTGTAGTTGATTTGGTCTATAATCCAGAAAAAACCCTATTTCTAAGTAATTGTGAAGCACAAGGAGCCAAGATAAAAAACGGTTATGAAATGTTGAGTTTACAAGCCGAAAAGAGTTGGGAAATTTGGAACAATAGCGAAAACCTTCAGCGTTAAAGTGCTCTTTCTTTTAAATTGAAAAGCGAGTCGTATTAAACGAAATCGTACTAAGTTGTAATTGTGAGTGAAAGGCTATAGGACCTGTTATTGGTGCAGACCAGTAGTTTCTCATATTGTCTTTATTTAAATCACAAATTAGAGATTATACCATCTTTATCTTTGTTTAATATGTATAATTGAAATGATGGATAAGGAAAAATTCAGTTGTTTTCAGAAATAATAACTATTGAAATCAAAAATCAGTATCCTAGGCTGCGGTTGGCTGGGCACAGCTTTGGCTGAAGAGCTTATCGCTTGTGGTTATAAGGTAAATGGCTCAAGTACATCACCCGAAAAAATAAGCAAGCTCGCTAAAATGGGTATTCAACCCTTTCTAATAGATATAACTGAACACAAAGCTCTGCCCGATAAATTTCTGAAAGCCTCTATTTTAGTGATTGCCCTTCCCTCACAGAATAGCGATGATTTTAACTACTTAATTAAGCAAATAGAAAAATCTTCGATTCAAAAAATATTGTTTATCAGCACTACTTCAGTTTATGCAGATACCAATGAAATTGTTACCGAAGCTAGCCCAATACGAACATCTACTCGGGCAAATCTGGAGTTGTTGTTCAAAGACAACCCAAAATTAGCGACTACTATTTTGCGCTTTGGCGGATTGTTTGGCTACGATAGAAAACCGGGTAATTTTATTAGATCAGACAACAAAATAAATAACCCCGAAGGATATATAAACTTTATTCATAGAGACGATTGTATAGCAATCATAAAGCTAATTCTTTCAAAAAACATATGGAACACCCTGCTTAATGCTTGTGCAGATACACACCCAAAAAGGAAAGACTTTTACAAAAAAGAAATGGCGAAATTAGGACGTCAACAGCCAGTTTTCGATAACGCGAAACAAAGCATTTACAAAATTGTTAGCAGCGAAAAACTCAAAAAGTTACTGAATTACACCTTTAAGTATGCCGACCTAATGCAATATTAATAAGGAGCGAAGAAGAATAGTTTAGCGGACTCTAGTTCCCCTTTACTTTAATAAACTTCAAGCTGGTTTTCTTCCAATAGTCTTTAACGGTCAACGCATACGCTCCATTCAAAAGTGTGCTGGTGTCAATTGTAAGTTGCTTCTGTGAAATACGCGTATTTATTTTTTCTTGAAATATCACATTGCCCATTAGGTCGTATATCGCAATATCTAATTCAGGCAAAATTGGTTTTGAAAACAGGAGATTTAGCTCGTTTTGAATGGGATTGGGCGCTATTTTATAAGCTACTTCATCAATTTCATAATCCAATTGAGTCACTTTACTTTCCTTGCATTTAAGTATCCAACGTTTAGGGTCTAAAAAAACAGCTCTAACGGGTAACTCCCAATCCAAAATAATTTCTTGCCCACTTTCTGTGTGATCAATAACTAAAGTTGTATCGGTGGCGTCATCAACAATTTGAATAGGAACTTCCATATCAAAAAAGACTCCTTCCCATATGTAGCTTTGCTCTTGATTCAAGACTAAATGGAGCTTTCCTTTATCGGTTTGATGCCATTGCAATTCGTAAATAGGAAAACCTTGTGCATAAAACCAGTCGTTAAAAAACTCATCAATCTTGTACCCTCCATTGGCTTTTAAATGCCAAATCAAGTCTTCGGTTCTAGCAAATCCATAATTGTGTTTTTCATCTTCTAAGTAATCCCTTATCGCTTTAAAGAAAGCAGTATCTCCCATTTTATATCGCAACATATGCAGAACATAGGAACCTTTTCGATAGGTAAGTCGTCCCGAAAACATGCGGTCTACATCGCTCGTATCTGGAATATTAACGCTTCCCCCCGGAGCACTTGTTATTAAGTCAATCGTAATGTTTTTCCAGTTTTCCCAGGCACCTTCATTGAATAAGAAATCGTAGGTCAATCCATCACAGTAAGTAGCAAAACTCTCATTAAGCCAAAGGTCTTTCCAAGTGCCACAAGTAACCATGTCCCCAAACCACTGGTGCGCCAATTCATGTGCAACCAAACCGTGTTTAAAATTTACCATAAAGCTCATGGTTTGATGCTCCATTCCTCCGCCCCAACTAAATTGAGCGTGGCCATATTGCTCTTTTCTAAATGGATAGGGGCCAAATAGTTTTTCAAATAATTGCATGGTGTTTTTAAATTCTTTGAGGTCGGCTAATGCTTCAGCAGTGTCTTGCGGGTAAATATAGTTTACGAAATTCATTGGCCCTTCTTCCAACTGTAACACTTCATTTACCACAACATAGTCGGAAACTGCAAAAGCAACCAAGTAAGTCACAATTGGGTATTGATGTTTCCAAATGTATTTAAGCTTAGAATTCCCGACTGGCGCAACCGATTCCAAAAGACCATTAGCAGCAACCTTATACTTTGCCGGAACGGTAACTCTTAACTCTAAATCTTCAATTTTATCTTGCAAATCTTGTTTGCACGGCCACCAATCCTTGGCTCCGTATGGCTCTGAAAGCGTCCAAAGCACACTATCTCCATAACTATTGGTATCGCTGCTAAATGCTCTAGTTTCAGGAGGAATACCTTCGTACTTCAGTTCTAAACGATACTTTTTGTTGACCTCTAATTCAGTCCCAAATTTGATATTCAACAAATCTTCGCCTTGGGTATAGTTCACTGGCGCACCTTCAATTTTCGCTTCACTAATTCTGAGTGAATCATGACAATTCAGCACAATCGTGGAATAGCCTGACTCTAGTAAGTTAAATTCTGTGGTTATAGTGCCTTCAATAAATTGAATGCCGGGCTCTACCTCAATATCAATAATTTGCTTAGTAACATCAAAATAGTTCCGGTAAATAAGGGTATTTAGTTGACTTTCAAGCGCAGATTTGTAAGCCTTTTTCTCAAATTCAGCGATTTGTTCGGTTGTCGTAAAGTCGAATTCTTGCGCTAAAACAACAGAAGCAGAAAAAATGACAAGTATTAAGGCAGTAATTAATCGCACAATTGCGAATTTACACTTAACTTATATTCGAAAAATGTTAAAAAATGGATTAGTTCATATCCAAAACATCCCAAGTGTGGTCGGCAAGTAAGGATACTTTCGCTTTATAAAGGTGGGGTAATCTTTTGCCCCAATCTTCAGGTGAAAGCAACGAAAGTATAAAGCTGTGTTCATCGGTTTCGTACAAATAATAATCGTGACCCACTAAAGGTTCAAAGCTCATTTTTGCTTGGTAGATAGTTTCACTGATTTCTACTCTACTTTGTAATTTTTTGGCTTGTTTGGCTAATAGTTCAATTTGTTCTTGAATTTGATCCATTTGCCGAGTGGTTTGTTGCTCCATTGCAGCAAGCGCTCGTCCTTTTATTTTTCCCTTATCTTCAGCTTTTACTATTGCACTGCCTCTGTGATGCGGGTATTCCAGACCGCTTGGGTTTTCCGTGATGTGATCATCATCAATTGGATTTTGAAATTGTGTCTTATCCTCCATTATTGCATATAACCGTTACGAACAAAAATGGTTGATTTATTGGCTGTTGTTTTTTCAAATAAAATATCAAAATCTGCTTTTTGATTCAAACTAATGGGCATAGAAATATAACCATTTGAACCGTCAACTTCATCATAACCATAGTGGTGAGATAAGTCCCCTATATCTTTCACTGAAGACTGCTGCAAGACTTGATTTAAGGAGGGGTCAAAAGTCTCTGAAATTTCAATTCCCACATCGGTTCTTATTTCTGAGCTTGCTGCTAACCGAACATTTCGTATCAAAAGATCGAACAACTTCTTATCGTTCATTGGAATCGATAGATAGTGCTTCACCCTACCCTTCTTCCAGCTCTCTGAGGCAATAGCTGCAAAAGATCTAAAAAACGACTCGAATACTACTTTTCTGGCAATCATTCGATTTGGATCATTTCTATAGCCTCCAGATTCAACTAGGATTGTTCTGTAACCCATTGCCTGTATATTGTCTCCAGTAGCAGTAGGGTAATATTCATGAGAAAACCTAGCAATTCCCACATCTTTTACAGAAGATAAATTACTTGCAACAGTAGCTATCAATTGCATTGCTTCTTCTTGCCCTTTACTGAGGCCATCTTCAGGAGAAGTTGAGGGTGACAAAAACGAAATAGTTGCTGGTTTGTTTGTTGATGATACATTGAACAAATTGCGTTGGTCGTGCATATTAAAGCACCAATGGGGCGCAAAATCTTCAATAATTTTAAATAAAGTCTGAATCTCAGGCGTTACTCTCTTTTTTGCATCACGATTTGGGTCAATGTTCAACGCGTTTCTTCGCTGGTAGCGCTCGGCACCATCGGGATTTAACATGGGCAAAAACAATACTTGCAATTCGTTTGAAAGTAGGTTTCTCAATTCAATATTCTCTGCTGCATTTAAAGCGGTAAAGAAATCAAATAACGCACGCGTTGCAGTTGACTCGTTGCCGTGCATTTGAGTCCAAATTAGAATTTTAGTGGGCCCCTTACCGAATTCAATAGCAGTGATAGGCCGGTTTTCTATTGATTTTCCAGCTGTTCTAAAATTAAGAAATGAAAATTCACGAATCGCCTGCAATTCGTTATTGTAATCTAAAAAAGTAAGTTTTTTGGTTGAGAAGCGAGAATATACGCAGTCCTCATAACGGTTAATTACGGCTTCAATCAGTTCCTTCATAACCCCTTATTTTTTTACGCATTCCAAGAAAATAAAGGTAATAACAAAAAACAAGTATTACATGAGCGATAACGTTATAGTTAACATGCGGGCCTAAGGAGAATTTTTTGGAATGCACCACCAAAGTGCCAACAGTCAGCACAATGCCGAGTAAAATAAGCCCCGAACCAGCATTTTTATCCCGTTGTAATTTTATATAGTTCAAGGGTACTATAAAACCAATATAACTTATAGCAGTAAATATACTTACAGCAGCAAAACCAGGAACTCCAACTGTCTTTTTATTGGGGTCTATATCACCAACAAATTGATAAATAAAGTAAGTGGAAATTGAAGCTATCAATAACAAAATAAACATCCAGTTTAATTTATCCTTTACTTCCATCGAATAATCCATAGCTGATCCCCTTTGAAAGTAATAGGTTCCGATGGCAATATTTGACCACCCAATAACATGAAAAAAGTTATGATCGATGTAATAATCAAACAAGTGAGCTTGCCCCGAAATTAGTGGAGCAATGCCCATAAATAAAAAGTAACGAGAAAAAGACTGACTCATACTGTCTTCGTACACTTCTTTTCTGAGCTTAGAATACCAAAACAGACTGAATATTGCCAGAATTATATCTGACAAATAAGTAATTGGCTCATAAAGAATGAGCCCCATAAATTCAATCGAAAGTTTTTCCATTGGATGCAAAAATATAGTATTCGATTTTTCAAAATATTACAAGATTCCATTTATTTTACATTTGCTAATAACAATTCAATCTTTTTTATGCTGTATCGCCCAATTTGGTTTTTTTGCGTCCTTATTTACAGAATTTTCTTCAGGCATTTTTACGTAAACTATCAAAAATTCAATTTAAAGAAACCCACAATTTTAGTGAGTAACCATAACAATGCTTTCATAGATCCAATAATTTTTCCTGCATTAATCTTTGAACGTCTCTATTTCATTGTCCGTGGAGACATATTTAATACTAAAATTAAGCATTGGTTATTATGGAATCTGGGCCAGATTCCTATGTTTCGAATTCGTGATGGAGTCGACAACCTTAAACTAAACGAGTCTAGTTTTGATTTGTGCTATGACTTATTGGCAAAGAATAAGAACATCCTCATTTTTCCTGAAGGTGATTGCGTTCAAGAAAAAAGGCTACGTGGGTTAAAAAGAGGTACTGCTAGAATGGCATTTGGTGCAGTTGAAAAACACGGCTGGGATATTGATTTACAATTGCTTCCAACTATGAACAACTATACCTACCCGCGGGAGTTTAGAACAGAAGTAATGACAAATGTTGGTGAGGGCATTCCGCTTAAAGACTACCGAGAGCTTTACGAACAAAATGAGAACAAAGCTTTATCAAAACTGAGCAATGACCTGGAAGTTGCAATGAAAGCACTTTACGTGCATATTGATAATAAAGAAGATGATACTTTATTTGAGCAGCTGGCTTCGATGAAACGTAACGAAAACCAAGTCTCAGCTATACCTTGGCGAAAAAACACTGGTCAGCGCTTTGAAATGGAAAAGGGTTTGGCCGAAAAGATAAACGCATTAAATATTTCAAACGCATCAGAAAAGACTGAATTAATTCTCAAAACAAGTTCTTATTTCAAAAAACTAAGCGACTTAAATATTAGCGATAATGTGGTGACAAAAAACAGCCCTAACATCTTCTTAGGTTGGATTGTTGCGGTATTAGGCTTTCCTATTTATACCGCAGGTATTCTCCTCAATATCTTTCAATTTCAATTGGCAAAGCACATCGCAGACAAGAAAATCAAACAAAAAATTTTCCAAAACTCAATTCGTTTTGGAGTTCTTCTTTTCTCAAATATGATGGTGGGCTTATTGATCGTCATTATAGCTTCTTCAATACATTGGCTGCTGGCTGTGATTTCTCCACTATTGTTAATGCTACTCGCATTCTATACAATTAATTATCATGAATTCGTACAATCTTGGTTGGAGAAAATGCAGTTCAATGGTATAAATAAATCCGATAGAGAAGTATGCAAAACCATGCGAATGGAAATTCTAAAATCAATTTAAATTTCTAGCAGCACAAGAAAAGTCTAAGGGTTCCATTTTACCTAAAAACCACGTCAGTAATCAGTTCTTTGCCTACTAAATTATTCACTTTTTGAATAATTAGTGTTTTACCGTAAATCAGCTCTTGGCGTATTACTGGTGAATCCAATTTGATATACAGTTTTTTGTTCTGCACTTTTAATTGAGTAGTGTGCTTGTAAATCATAGTCCCCATTAATTCTTCCCAATGCGATTCTAAATCTACTTCATCCAATTTGTCAGTTAGCTTATACTTATCCAGCATCTGATCAAGTAACTGTTTCAATGTATGTTCGTTTTTCTCACTCATATCAAATTTACCGCTCCTTCATTTACCGTGTATAGTCGGTATTCTTTTCCAATTTTCTTTAATATTGGCTCTATACGTTCCTGACTCGTATCTGTTATAAAAATTTGTCCAAATTCTGGATCGCTTACCAGTTTTATCAGCGCCTCTACTCTATTTTCATCCAACTTATCAAAAACATCGTCTAACAGTATCATTGGTTTTGTGGTTTTCTTTCTTTTCACATATTCAAACTGAGCTAATTTCAGAGCTAGTAAATAGGACTTTTGCTGTCCTTGAGAACCAAACCGCTTCATTGGATGATTACCCAATTCAAATACCAAATCATCTTTATGAATTCCTGTAGAACTGTAACGGATTGCTCTATCTTTTTGTCTATTCTCTTTCAGTAAATCGAGAAACGAACCCTCATGTAACTTTGTAACGTATTGCAAGCCAACCGATTCGTTTTTAGGCGCAATTAATCCATAATATTCCTGAAATATTGGAATAAACTCTTCTAAGAAAGCATTTCGCTCATTAAAGACGGGCTCACCATATTGCACCAATTTATAGTCCCAAATCAACAAGGAGTCTTCATCAAAATATCGATTTTCAGAAAATGATTTTAACAACGCATTTCTTTGTACCAAAGATTTTTGATAATTCAATAAGTTATCCAAATAGACGGGGTTAAATTGTGCAATTACACCGTCAATAAATTTGCGGCGAATTTCTGAGCCGCCAAGAATTAACTCGCTATCCGATGGAGAAACCATTACCAAAGGAATCAATCCGATGTGCTCGGCAAGCTTAGCATATTCTTTTTTATTTCGTTTGAATTGCTTTTTCTGCCCACGCTTTAGGCCACAAAAAATTTTTTCAGATTTACCTTCTCGATCAAACCCTCCTTGAACCACAAAAAATTCCTCCTCGTGCTTTATGTTTTGACTGTCAATTGGATTGAAATAACTTTTGCAAAATGCCAAGTAGTAGATAGCATCTAAAACATTGGTCTTACCCTGCCCATTGTTACCTACAAAGCAATTAACCTTGCTACAAACCTCTACAGAAGCTTCAGAGTAATTTTTAAAATTTATTAGAGAAAGTTCGTTTAAAACCACGTAGAAATCTTTACTTCAAAAGTAGCCCAATAGACGATAAAATTCAGTAAACATTGCATTGTTTACTAAATGAACTGCATCTTAACACCACCCCTTTTTCCGATTGCTAAAAAAAGTATATTTGCCGCTCATTTTTTAAGGAATTCAATGGCTAAAAATAAGCACGAAGATCAAGACGAAGTAATCGTTGACATAGGCGGAAGTATTAATAAGACTGAGAAATTTATTGAGGATAACAAAAATTCACTAGGTCTAGGAATCGGTGTAGTTTTTGTGGTTGTCGCTTTGTTTTTTGGATACACCAAATTTTACTTGGAACCTCTAGAAGAAGAAGCTAGCTTAGAAATTTGGAAAGCACAGCAGTATTTCGAGGCAGATTCTTTGGACAAAGCAATGTATGGCGATGGCAATTACCTTGGTCTAGAAGATATTAGAGATCAGTATGGTGCTACAAATGCAGGTGCTATAGCTGACTATTACATTGGGCTTATTTACTTGAAGCAAGGCGATTACGAGGCAGCCATTGAAAACCTCTCTTCTTTTTCTGGTGGAGATATGATTGTTTCTTCTATAGCTCAAGGCGCAATAGGTGACGCTCAAGCAGAACTTGGAGATATCGATGCTGCTGCAAGTGCTTATATGAAGGCGGCTAATCTTAACAAAAATGAATTTAGCACGCCTATTTATTTAATGAAAGCAGGAAAAGCATTTGAATCTATTGGTGATTACAATAAAGCAAAGGACGCTTACAAAAAAGTCATGGACGATTTTCCAGAGTCAGCTGAAGGCCGATCGGTTGAAAAATATTATTACAAAGCCAAAACTTTAGCTGAGAATAATTAATACAGCTTGTAGGATAGTATAATTTTGATCCCAATCTGAATATTCAGATTGGGATTTTTTTTGAATTTATGGCAACAAAACACAATAATTTGTCGGATTACGACAGCAGCACTGTTCCAAACGGAAAAGAGTTTAAAATGGCAATTGTAGTTGCTGAGTGGAATGAAGGAATTACTTCAGCTCTTGCAAAAGGTGCATATGAAACATTAATAAAACATGGTGTCTCTGAGAAAAATATTGACATTAAGCACGTTCCTGGAGCTTACGAATTGCCATTAGGTGCTCAACTTTGCTTGGAAAGTAAAAACTATGACGCAGTAATTTGTGTTGGTAGTGTTATTCGAGGAGAGACCGAACACTTTACATTCGTTTGCGAATCTGCAGCCCAAGGCATTAAAGACGTGGGCTTGAATTACAATAAACCTGTCGTTTTCTGCGTGCTTACTGATAATAATATCGAACAAAGCAGGGCTAGATCTGGTGGAGTTCATGGAAATAAAGGAGATGAAGCTGCCATAACTGCACTTAAAATGGCTGATTTTTAGTGCAATAATTTCAATTTTTCCTTTGTTTTTGATTGTTTCAATATTTTAAAGAACCATAACAAACATCAGCACCAAGCTGTGCAAGCCATAGAGTGGATTCACTATATTCGCTTTTATGATTTTTTCCAGATCTTGATGAACTAAATGTTAAGTCGTTTTTCCAAAATAGCGTTTATTTTTATTTTCCTACTTGCCTTATTAGGGGGGAAAACTGCGTTTGCGCAAGATGATATTTTAGATCAGATTGAAGCAGAGTTAAAGGCTGAAGAGGAAAAGAAAAAAGCAGCAGAAAAGGCGTCTAAAAACGAAGAAAAGTACAAAGCTAATTATGAAGCTAGTACTCGAAAAGGAGAAGCCTATCTAAGGTCAAAAAAATACGACGAAGCCATAGAGGAATTTACAGAGGCCAAAAAATGGGGGCCATTAGAGACCTATCCAGATCAACAAATAGCACTTGCTAAACAAGAAAAAGCAAAAGAAGAGGAAGCTGAAAAAAGAGCAAAAATTGAAGCTGAATATAAGGACGCAATCACTAAAGCTGATGAACTGTTTAATTCAAAAAAATACCTGGAGTCTATTCCTGAATATCAAAAAGCTAAAAAAATAGATCCGGAAATGGCCTATCCTACCGACCAAATTGCAGAAGCTAAAAAACTTCAAGCGCAGGTAGAAGCAGAAAAAGCGAAAGCTGAAGCCGCAAAAAAATTAGAAGAGGATTTTAAAGCAGCTTTAGATGAAGGAGATGCTGCTCTTATAGACAACGCTTATGAAAAAGCAATAAGTTCCTACCAAAAAGCCAAATCATTAAAACCGGCTGATCCAATTCCTAATGCAAGAATAGAAACGGCTAAAAAAACTCAGGCCGATGCTAAAGCCAAAGCTGAACAAGAGAAAATTCAAAAAGAATTTGATGATGCAATGTCAAAAGCAGATGCATTGCTTAGCGCAAAGTCTTATGACGAAGCAATTATAGCTTACAAGGATGCACAAAAAATTAAACCTAGTGATCCGGCACCAAAAAGTAAGATAACAGAAGCTGAAAATCTCAAAAAGCAAAACGCAGAAGCAGCAAAAAAAGAAAAGTACGAAGCGCTGGTTTCAGCAGCCGATGATTTGCTCAAAGACAGTCAGTTTGATGCTGCAAAAGAAAAGTATGGAGCTTCAGCCGCTGTAATGCCACATGAGACCTACCCTAAAACTAAAATCAAGGAATGTGAAGAGTTAAAAGTCTCTGCCGCAAAAGCTGAGTTAAGAAAGCAATACGATGCCTTGGTTAAAGCAGCTGATGACCTTTTAGAGAAAGAAGAATTTGATGCGGCAAAGGGGAAATATCAAGAAGCGCTAACCTTACTTCCCAACGAAACGCATCCTAAAACTATGATAACTGAGGCAGACTCTCGAAAAAAATCCAAAGCAGCTGGAGAAGTCAGAGCGCAGTATGATGCTATTATCAAAGAAGCCGATGATTTGGTTAAAACAGAAGCATTTGATCAAGCAATTGCAAAATATAACGAAGCAAAAAAAATAATTCCAACAGAAAAGCATCCCAATGACATGCTTCTGGAAATTGAAAAGCTGAAAAAACAAAAAGCCAACGAAGCACTTTCAGCGAAGTATGATATTGAATTAAAAAAAGGAGAGGAACTTTTAAAGGAAGAAAAGTTTGATGAAGCTATTTCCGCATTTGAAGCAGCACATGCAATAATGCCGCATGAAAACAAAACGACTGAATTAATTACCCAAGCAAAAAATCTAAAGGAACAAAAAAAACGAGGTGCTGTTCAAGCGGAATTCGATTCTAAAATCAAAGAAGGAGAGGGTTTAATGCAAGCTCAAGAATTTGATCAAGCCATTGCAAAATTTAATGAAGCCGCAATTATTCTGCCTTCAGACAATAAAGTGAAATCATTGATTGAAGAGGCCAAAAAAGAAAAGTTAGCCAAACTAGATGCTTTAGCAACCGAAAAATTCAACTCTCTTATTAAAGCAGGAGACGAAGCACTGGCTTCAGAAGACTTTGTTACTGCTCGGTTAAAATATGATGAGGCTTTGGCTGTTCATAAGGCCGGAAAAAATACTGTTGATGCTAAACTAGCGGCTCTGGCTCAAAAGGAAAAAGAAAAACAAGAACAAGAAATGGCTGCTTCAGCCGCTGCTGAAAAACAAAAGAAATTTGACGGTCTAATAGCTCAAGCTAACTCCAAGAATGGTGCTGGAGATTACAGTGGAGCGATGACTACTATTTCATCAGCATTAGCCATTTTTCCCGACAATAAAGAAGCAACAGCCCTAAAATCAGAGTTAGAAGGTAAAATTCAAGCTGAGCAAGCCAAAGCTAAAGAAGCAGCTGCTTTAGCGCAGGCAGCCAAAGAAAAACAAGCAAAAGAAGAACAGATTAGTCAACTGATTAGCGACGCCAAACAAGAGGCCAGTCAGAAAAACTACTCTATTGCCTTAGCAAAAATTCAAAATGCACTTACTATCGACAATGCCAGTGCTCCGGCGATAGCTGCGAAAACTGAAATTGAGAGTGCTCAAAAAGCATTTGAAGCAGAAAAAGAGCAAAATGCTGAAGCTGCAGCCGCAGCGGAAAAAGAGCGAAAAGAAAAACAATTGAAAATCACTAACCTTTTGGCAACTGGTGGGGATGCATTAGCCAACAAGGAATTTACCGCTGCTGAAACGGCATTTAACCAAGTGCTTGATATTGACCCTTCGAATGCCGCTGCTACTACAAAACTGTCAGAGCTTAAACAACTGATTGAAGAGGATAAGCTGGCCGCAGAACAAGCTGAAAAAGCAAAAGCGAACAAAGAAAAACAAGCAGAGCTGAGGAAAAAAGTAAATGAGTTATTGGCTAAAGGCAATGCATCGCTGAATGAAAATAATTTTGACGCAGCTTTAGCCAGTTACAATTCAGCATTAATAATTGACCCAGCAAATGAAGAAGTCAGTTCTAAAATTTCGGAAGCAAAAAGTAAAAAATTAGCGGCTGAAAATAAAGCCAAAGCTGATGCTGATGCTAAAGCAGCGGAATTAGCAGCTGCAGAAGCAGCAAAGACTGCAGCAGATCGTGAAGCAAAAATCAATTCAATACTTTCTGAAGGAAAGGAGCTGGAGCTTGCCGGAGATTTAAATGCTGCGAAATCAAAATACAACGAGGTTTTATCAATTGGTGCAAATAATGCTGATGCTAAGTCAAAAATAAGTAGCATAGATTTGAAATTAGCAAAGTTGGATCAAGAAAAACGTGCTCAAGAAGCAGCTGCTAATGCACAAAAGGAAAAAGCGGCTGCTGCAGCTGCAGCGGCTGAACTTGCTCAGCAAAAAGCAGCTAAAGAAGAGCAAATTCAAAGTCTACTTTCACAAGCAGATAATTTAGCATTGCAAAAAAACTACGACCAAGCTAAGTCAAAATATAGAGAAGTATTAGCTATTGACAACGCAAATACTATTGCAACTTCAAAAATCGTAGAGATTGATTCCAAAGTTGCTGCACAGAATAAAGAGCAATTGGCAAAAGAAGCCGCTGCAAAAGCTGAGCGTGAAAAGCTTGCTACTGAATCTGCCAAAAAAGAACTAAAACAAAAGGTAGCAAGTCAAATTGCAATTGGAGATCAAATGGTAACGAATAAAAATTACGATGATGCAATTGGAGCTTACAGAAAAGCAATTGAGTTAGACCCTCAAAATTCGCTTGCAAAAACTAGAATAAGTGATGTTACTACGCTTATATCCGAAGAAGAGAATAAGCGTAAAAAAATGAATGCGCAAGAACGACAGGAAGAGGTTGATGCTTATTTAAATGAAGCAAAAGCATTAGTAGTAAAACGCGATTATCAGCAAGCTAAAAGTAAATACGATAAAGTACTTTCAATCGATGCAAGCAATGCTGCAGCTGAAAATGGATTAGCTGCAATTAAATCTCAATTGGATAATTTGGCCGCGATTGAAGCGCGTAATTCTGCCAATAAAGATGCTGAACTCAAAAAAGCAAAAGAAGTTGAGCGTATACTCGATGAAGGTTACGTTTTGTTTGCTGGGGGAAAATACGATGACGCGATAGATAAGTTTAAAGAAGGTGTTGACATTGACCCTACGAATAGTGAAATAAAGCAAGCAATTCACGAGGCATTGGAACAAGAAAATCGTTTACGAATGATCATGTTGGCTAAAAAATCAAATAGACCAAGACCACAGGCAAAATTTGAGACTGAAAATATTGGCGGAAAAGAACGAACAGATAAAAAGAAATATCAAAACGAATTAGGAAATGCTTACCCGGAAGGTGTTACAGAAACTCAAAAAGAAGAGGAGCGTAAAAAAATCACTAAACGAATTGTAGTAAAAGAAAAAGTCGGTTCAGAATACCTCCGAATAAGCTACGAATGGGGGGGTACTTATTATTTCAAAAACGGAGAATCAGTGGGCACCTACATCTGGCAATACGAAACTAGAGACCCTTCTAAAGCAAACTAGCCCCAATCTTCAGGATTAAATTCTCCTTCTTCTATCTCTTTGTGATTTTTATCGTTCCGGAATAATTTCATCGTGTTACCCCTACCCTTCAGAAAATATTTATCACCTCGAACTTCAATCAAAGAACATTCTCTTAAACCAATCAAATTGATGTTTGGGTGCAGTAGTTGAAACTCCGCCAAACGCATATCTCTTGTTTCTCCTCCGTGTCCAGCAATACTCGCATTTGTATAATGCACATTTAACTGAAAAGGCAATTGCCCTAATCCGATAAAGCTTTTAGGCTGAACTATAGGCATATCATTGGTCGTAAATAAAAACGGACAGACGGTATTACTCCCCGCACTCCAACCCATATAAGGCATCCCCGAATTTATTCTTTGATTAATACTATCAATTAAATTCAGCTCGTGTAATTGTTGAAACAGACGAAAAGTATTTCCTCCACCAATAGCAAGAGCATCGCAGTTTTCTATTGCTTGCTGTGGATTTTTGAATTCATGAATTCCAACTATTTCATGACCAATTGTAGAAAATACATCAGAAACTGTTTTTGTATACTCATCAAAAGAGATAGACACTCCAGCGTAAGGAATGAATAAAACTTTGACTTTTTTTTCTCCAAGAAAATCTTTAACAAATGGTTTTCCCCAATTAAAATAGGGTTCAGAAGGAATAGAAGAATTGCTGAGCAGTAGTAATTTTTTCATTCGACGAAAATGAAAAATAAATTTCTATTTCGCAGCGTTCAGAAGAATCATTTTTTCAAAATGAGCATTATCAGCTCCAATAATTCCCAATACATACCAACCACTTGAATATTCAGAAAGATCTATCTCAACGGATTGTTCTTTATGGACAATATCAAAGGTTTTGTCAAAAACTATGCGCCCCTCTGCCGTAACTACCTGTATTGTGGCACTTTCATCATGTCGGTCTAGGAAATTTAAAGCTATACGAGATCCGTTATGAACAAACTTGTACTTGTGACCTTGATTTACCAATACTTCAGATTGAATGATTTGACTTAAATTCTCTTGGCCATTAAAATCAAACTGTCTTAGACGATAATAGGCAGCCTCAGCTACATTTACCTCATAATCCGAATATTGGTAAAAATGAAACTCATTAGTAGTTCCGTTACCCGTTACCTGGCCAATAGCTTCCCAAGAAGAATTTTGTAATCGCTCAACTAAAAAATAATCGTTGTTTATTTCACTTTGGGTCTCCCATTCTATATCTATCCTATCTTCAAAAGTCCGGGTTAGAAAGCTGGTTAAGTCAACCGGTAATGTAAAGTTGCCAGTACCTCCATATGGAGAAGTGCATGGATTAGGCGGACGACTATTACAACAATTTCCATCAGTGCAAACCACAATAAAATTGGAACATAGCTGGTCTTCGGCATCTGCGCCATTAAACTCTTGTATTGCATCATCTATTGTCAATGTATCGCCACATAGCAATGCATCGGTGTGATCCAAATACAGATCATCAGCACTAAAACTACCATTTGAACCTATGTAGGTCGTACTATTTCCTGTACAAATAATATCGTCATCAATGCTTACCGAACATCCAGCTTCAAACTGGGTATTACCAAGTAAAACCAAATCATCATTTGAAGTAGTTTCTAAGGTTCCATTATTTGCAACAACTACTTTGCCTTCAAACATCAGCCTTACGGTGCTTGTTAGTGTACCTCCAGATTGAATCCATATATACCCTGTGTGGTAGAATGCATCAGTTCCATCTCCCCTAAACCCGCCAACATTTGTCCGGTTTAAATCATCTGGGCTAACCCCTGCACTGCCATTGTCGTTTATAGCAGTTATTTCGATGGTGTGGCCATTAAGAATGACCACTGAATCTGTTCTTTGAGGAATCGCAGGTGCACTTGCGCCTATCCCAGTTGAAGATAAAGTCCAAGAGGCCGTTGAACTCCAAGCACCGCCAGTAGCGTTTCTGCTGTAATAAATCGTTGCAGTCAACTGCTGAGAACAGAATAACAAAACAAAAAGAAAAGCAAGCGAATTTAGAAATCTCGTAAAAAAAATTTCACTATCAAATAAAACGAAAGTAAATCTGACTATTTGATTATATACTTAATAAACACCAACAAAGTTAGATGACACTTTGAAACAATTTGATTAAACAACAACTCGATTTGAATCAACTTTTAATCCACCAATATCATTTTTTCGAAATGAGCATTGTCTGTACCTATGATACCAATAACGTACCACCCTCCTGAAAATTTAGAAAGGTCAAAATCAAGCTTTTGACCGGCTTTAATCGTTTCAAAAGTTTCTTCAAAAACAACATTTCCTTCAGAAGTTAATAGTTGAATTGTTGTTTGCTCTAAATGTTCTTCTTCAAAATTTAATTCTACAAAAGAACCGTTTTGTTTGAAGGCATACAAATGCCCTTGATTTACAATCACTTCAGATTGAATGATATGACTGACATCTTCATTGCCATCATAGTCAATTTGTCTTAATCTGTAATAAGCAGAAACACTTAGGTCAGCTGTATAATCGCTATATTGATAAAAATGAACTTCGTTAGTAGTTCCATTGCCTGTTACTTGCCCAATTGCCTCCCATTCTGATTGTAGTTCTCTCTACAATAAAATAATCGTTGTTTAATTCTGATGCCGTTTTCCATTCTAGCTCCACTCTATTTTCAAAAGTTTCTGATAAAAAGCTTACTAATGCCACAGGCAAAGGACTGGTGCTTCCAGCATTCCAACCACCTTCATTAGCAGCTCTTGGCCCACTGAATGAGCCATTACCAACTAGATTACCAGATGAACCAATAATGGCCACAGAATTTCCGTGAGTTCCTTCAATGGTTGCTCCTGATTCAATTATTAAAGCTGAATTTCCATCTAAAGTGAGGTCGCATTTTTTGTTTAATGTAAAGTAAGCCCCGGTTTTAAGAATTATTCGAACACCATTAAGTGAAATATCATTGTCTTGAAAAGGCAAATTGACCGCCCCAGTAATAATAATCGTATCACCATTTCCTGGCAAACCTGTTGGGCTCCAGTTACCTGATACGAGCCACGAACCGCCGCTAATAGTTTTAGTTGTCGCATTCAAACCATTTGAAACGAATAGACCTACTAGAATAAGCACAAAACAGAGTCTGATTTTCACTGCAATTATTTAAACACAATGCAAGTAAACAATTAAACATTCTTTTAACGCCAAAACTATTATCCTCTTGGTCCCTACAAGAAAGATAAAATGTTTAAATTATTGACATAATGGCACATTTATTCATCTGGCACATGCATTGAAAACACTTGCATTCATTACAATTAAATTGAATAACTCTAAATAACTGAAAAAATGGCAACAGGAAAGATAAACGTTCAAGCGGATAACATTTTCCCCATTATTAAAAAATTCTTGTACTCTGACCACGAGATATTTCTTCGTGAATTGGTTTCTAATGCAGTTGACGCAACTCAAAAACTAAAAACACTTCAAAAAATCGGCGAATTCAAAGAAGAATTAGGCGATATTCAAATCAACGTTGCTTTTGATGAAACAGAAAAGACCATTACCATTGAAGATCATGGTCTAGGAATGACGGAAGAAGAAGTGAAAAAATATTTGAACCAAGTTGCGTTTTCTGGAGCAGAAGAATTCGTAAAAAAGTACGAAGGTCAATCAGAGCAAATTATTGGTCATTTTGGCCTTGGCTTCTATTCTGCCTTCATGGTTTCTGAAAAGGTTTCTGTTGAAACAAAATCATATAAAGATGAACCTGCTGTGCTTTGGGAATGCAATGGCGACCCAGAATTCAAAATCAAAAAGTCTAAAAAAACAACTCGCGGATCTAAAATCACTTTACACATTGCCGAAGATTCAGAAGAGTTTTTAGCGGAACCAAGAATTAAAGGAATCTTAGACAAGTACTGTAAGTTTTTACCTGTCGAAATTAAGTTTGGGACAAAAACCGAAAGTATTGATGATCCTTCAGGTGCAAAAGACGAAAATGATGCTCCTAAGAAATTAGAAACAGTAGTTGATAATGTAATCAACAACCCTAATCCAGCTTGGAACAAAAAACCATCGGATTTAAAAAAGGACGATTACAACAACTTCTATCGTGAATTGTACCCAATGACTTTTGAAGAGCCGTTGTTCAATATTCACTTGAATGTCGATTTTCCATTTAACCTAACAGGCATCTTATACTTCCCAAAATTGGGGAATGCAAACAACTTGCAGCTGCAGAAGAACAAAATTCAGTTGTATTCGAACCAGGTATTCATTACAGATTCTGTAGAAGGAATTGTACCTGAATTTTTGACCTTATTGCACGGTGTAATCGATTCACCAGATATTCCATTGAATGTATCTAGATCTTACTTACAGTCTGATGGAAACGTGAAGAAAATTAGTGGTCACATTACCAAAAAGGTTGCTGACAAGCTTTCTTCTATGTTTAAGAAAGACCGAGCAGATTTCGAGCAAAAATGGGATGATGTTAAGATTTTCATGGAATACGGAATGCTTACCGAAGAAAAATTCATGGAAAAAGCTCAAGGTATTTACTTACTAAAGAATACCGAAGGCGCGTACAAAACCATTGAAGAATTCAAAGAGGAAGTAAAAGAAAAGCAAACCAACAAGGATGGTAAAATCGTTATTCTATATGCTTCTGATGTAAACGAACAACATTCGTATATAGAAGCCGCTCAAAACAAAGGTTACCAAGTAGTTGAAATGGCAAGTCCTTTATCTTCTCATATTGTACAGCAATTAGAGAGTAAATTGGAAAATGTAACCTTTGCACGTGTAGATTCAGATACACTGGACAAATTGGTTGCTAAGGATGATGTTGCTAAACACAATTTAACTGAAGATCAGGAAAAAGAGCTGAAAGAAGTGATTGAAAGTGTTGTGGATAAAGCTGCTTATACTGTAGTTCTTGAAAACTTGAGTGAAGACGATAGCCCAATGTTGATTACGCAATCTGAGTTTATGCGTCGTATGAAAGAACAAAGTGCTGCAGGTGGCGGTGGAATGATGGGCATGGGAAATATGCCGGACATGTACAACTTGGTTGTAAACGCAAATCACCCGCTTACGAGTAAGATTCTGATGGAACAAGATGGAGACAAGAAATCTAAATTGGCCAAACAAGCTGCCGATTTAGCTAAGCTTTCTCTTGGTTTGTTGACCGGTAAAGACCTTACTAGCTTCGTAAAACGAAGCGTTGAATTAATAGATTAAACTTAAAAATGCCGATTGAAATTCAATCGGCATTTTTTTTAAATTTTATAAAATGAAAAAACTAAAAAACCTCTTTCTAGTTCTCGTAACAGGAATAACCTTGAGCTCATGCGGCTACAATAGTATGGTAGAAAAAGATGAGCAAATTGCTCAACAATGGGCGCAAGTAGAAAATCAATATCAAAGGCGATCTGATTTAATTCCAAACTTGGTGAATACTGTAAAAGGTTATGCTGACTTTGAAAAAAGCACGTTAACTGCAGTTGTCGAAGCAAGGGCAAAAGCAACAAGTGTGCAAGTAAACGCGAACGATTTAAATCCAGAGTCGATTAAAAAGTTCCAAGCAGCTCAAGGTGAACTTACTGGTGCGCTTTCTAGGCTGTTGGTTTCTGTTGAGCGTTATCCAGATTTAAAAGCAAACCAAAGTTTCTTGGAATTACAAGCTCAATTAGAGGGCGCAGAAAACAGAATTTCTACTGAAAGAAAGCGCTTTAATGATGCTGTTGGTGATTACAATTCCTACATCAGAAAATTTCCTAGAAACCTTTATGCTAGCGCATTCGATTTTGAGAAAAAAGGATATTTCGAGGCCGATAAAGGTTCCGAGAAAGCACCGTCAGTAAACTTTAACTAAACTATGAACGCAGAAAACTTTTTTAACGCTGAACAACGCCAACGCATTGTATCTGCAATAGAGCATGCTGAGCTAAATACTTCTGGAGAAATACGAGTACATGTCGAAAATCACTGTAAGAAAGATGTCATGGACAGAGCTTGTCAAGTATTTTCTTCACTCAACATGCAAAAAACGCACTTAAGAAACGGTGTATTAATCTATTTAGCGATCAAGGATAAGCAGTTGGCAATAATTGGCGATGTAGCTATTAACGAAAAAGTTGCAGACGACTTTTGGGATTCCACAAAAACCATCATACTCAATGAATTCAAAAAAGGACAATTTTGCGATGGATTATCAAAAGGAATTGAGTCCGTTGGTGAGCAATTACAAGATTTCTTCCCTTACCAATCGGACGATATCAATGAACTGAGTGATGAAATTTCATTCGGTAAAAATTAAAAAATGAAAAATATAATACTCCTATTTTTATTGGTTCCCACATACCTGTTAGGCTTCAGTATCCAAGCTTTTGACAAGGATGGGATTCCCAAAAAACCTAGCCCTCCCCGATTAGTCAATATTATTGAAGGAACACCTGAGGTGTTTTCGGTAAACCAAATAAACCAATTAGAAGCGGACTTAGTGTCGTTTTCAAAAAGTACTGGTGTTCAAATTGTTTTGGCCGTTGTGCCTAATTTAAACGGCTATGAAAAAGCACAAATGGCAACGGAAATAGGTCAACGATGGGGCGTTGGTGAGAAAGGAAAGGACAACGGAATTGTTCTTCTCTTAAAGCCAAAAACTAGTAGCTCCAAAGGGCAGGTATTTATTGCAACGGGTTACGGCTTAGAAGGCGTTATACCCGATGCAATTGGTAAACGAATTGTTGAAATTGAGATGATACCTTCCTTCAAACACAATGATTATTACACTGGAATTACAAAAAGTATTTCCACTTTAAAAGGCCTCGCCCTTAAAGAGTATTCGGCAAAAGAATATTTAAATAAAACAGATAGTAGTTCAAGTGGATTAAGTTTTTTACCATTTCTAATTTTCATTTTTGTGTTTCTCATTTTACGCAGAAGAAGCAGTCGCAGAAGAAATTATTCCTCCAGTTCTGTTCCGTTTTGGACAGCAATGTTCTTAGGAGGTTCTGTTGGGCGCGGCAGCCCTGGAAATTGGAATGATTTTTCATCTGGTTCAGGTGGATTTGGCGGTTTTGGCGGCGGTGGATTTGGCGGCGGCGGTGCAGGAGGATCTTGGTAAGGTTGAATGTTCAACGTATTACGTACGGCGTTAATTCAGGGGTGGTAAATGATTATTTGCAAGCAATTAAATGTTGAGTTTTGAATGTTGAATGTACCGCGTAAAACGCTAGGTATGGGTGGTAATTGATTTTATGCAAGTATTAATTTTGATTTTTTTGAACAATCAATTTAATTTACCTTAAACAAATAATTGGAAACTGAAAATTAAGCATTGGAATTTAAAGGAATAAATGGCGAATTATAGTAAATGGATAGCCGGCGGAATCGGCTGGGCTTTTGGAGGGCCAATTGGAGCAATCATTGGTTTTGCAATTGGAAGTATGTTGGATGGTGCATCGAATGACAACCGATTAGGTCCAGGAAGTGAACAGCCATCTGGACGAGGCGATTTTAACGTGAGTCTTTTGGTGTTGTGTGCGGCCGTAATGAAAGCCAACGGAAAGGTAAAAAAGAGTGAATTAGAATACGTAAAACAGTTTCTGGTTGGTCAATTTGGAGCACAGCATGCAAAAGAACTCTTGATTGCGCTAAGAGATATGCTGGACAAACCAATACCATTGAACCAAGTAACCGCCCAAATTTCTATGAACATGGCCAGCGCAATGCGCTTGCAACTGATGCAGTACTTATTCGGAATTGCCAAGGCTGATGGAATTGTAGATCAAAGAGAATTGAAGTTGCTGCAACAAATTTCAGATGGGTTGCGCCTCTCCTCTGCCGATTTCAATTCTTTAAAATCTATGTTTTACGTAGATTCGGCGAGCCACTATGATGTTTTAAACCTTAAAAAAACGGCTTCAGAAACTGAAATTAAAAAGGCCTATCGAAAATTGGCCGTTGAATACCATCCCGATAAAGTTATGAACCTAGGCGAAGAATACCAAAAAGCGGCTAAAGAGAAATTCCAAAAAGTTCAAGAAGCTTACGAGCAAATAAAGCTGGAAAGAGGGATAAAGTAGAGGCTAAGAATTGAAAATATACTTTCAATCTAGAAGGGAGTTGTTTTTTTCTTAAACTAATTAATCAATTCCAACCCAATAAATTACGCTATCCGTTCCTTGCCTGCCGGCGAGCAAGGAGTGATTCTGACGAAGGAGAGATCGTATCGAGAACAACTCCCAACCACCAACCTCCAACCACCAATTACAAAAAGACCAACCCAATTAACTACGCTTAGGCGGGGACTTGAACAAGGTACTATCGGAACTGTTTCGAAAGCAGTTGTAAAAAACAAGCAAATTCAAGCATTGAAACAATAAAGGAGCGTTTCAATTCATAGGAATTTTTATCCTGAAACTCTTTTTTTTGTTAAATCAAAATAGGCAATATCCTCAAAAATAAGCACTTTTTTAGATTACTAAACCGACACAAAAATCTAAAAAACAGCACCTTAAATATAAGCTAGGATTCTTTACATAAATATTTAGTTATGAGTATCATAATTAATATATATAAACACTAATGGAAACTATTACCTAGCATTGTAAGCGCAGATTCATTAACAAGTAAAACATAATCACATGAACTTCACAAGAACAATATTAGCACTTGCCGCCCTCCTTTCGTTTTCTAGTTGTGCCATTATAAGACCTGGCGAAGTAGGAGTGAAACAGAGACTTGGAACCTTAAGCGATGAATATAAAACCCAAGGATCTATTTGGTACAATCCATTTGTGACAAGAGTTATCATAACCAATGTTCAAATAAAAGACGTAGAATTATCATTGAGCCTCCCAAGTAAAGAAGGATTGAGCGTGGAAGCTCAAATCTCTATTCTATACAGAATCGATGAGAAAAGCGTTCCAGAGGTGATAAAAAACATAGGGCTGGGATATGAAAACATTATTGCCAACGTATTTCGATCTGCCGCAGCTGATGTTTGTGCGCAATACTTTGCAAAGGATATGCACTCGGGAATGCGTGCAGAAATCGAAAAAGCAATTTTAGATAAAATGGCTACTACACTTCAGCCTCAAGGAATTTTGACGGAGGCTGTATTGATGAAAAGTATCAAATTGCCCAACGGATTGGCGCTGTCTATTGAGTCAAAATTACAAGCCGAACAAAATGCCATGCGTATGGAGTTCATTTTAAAACAAGAACGACTGGAGGCCGAACGTAAAATAATTGAAGCAACGGGCTCTAAAGATGCTCAGAAAATAATCTCTGAAGGATTAACCGAACAAATCATTCAAATTAGAAGTATTGAAGCGTTTCTAGAATTAGCAAAGTCACCCAACGCTAAAGTGATTATTACCGATGGTAAAACACCCTATTTGGTGGAATAACGCCACTATTCCTTGTCAAACAAGCTAGCAAAAGCAGGTATTAGGGCGACTTATACATTGAGTGTGTAGTTAGTGATGAGCCATTAAAAATCTGCTCTTCAATTGGAAAGGGAAAGTTCTTAGGAAACGCCTCTTAAAACACTCCCTCCAATTTGATTTTCATGTTTCTTGCTTTTAATTCTAGAACGCAGTTTAGGCCGCTACAAAGATTTAAGCAAACCAAGGCTCGTCGTTGGAGGGTATTTTATAAATTCGCAGTCCTTATTTAAACGAAAGAAAAACACGATATATGAATTTTGATCTTATTGTATTAGGAAGTGGACCAGGTGGCTATGTAGCAGCTATTCGTGCAGCACAACTTGGCCAAAAAGTGGCAATTGTTGAACGTGAAGAACTTGGTGGTATTTGCCTAAACTGGGGATGTATTCCAACAAAGGCCTTATTAAAAAGTGCACAGGTATTCAGTTATTTAAGTCATGCCGAAGATTTTGGCATCAACATTAAAGAAGCCAATGCAGATTTTAGTGCAGTTGTAAAACGAAGTCGAGGTGTTGCTGAAAAAATGAGTAATGGCATCAAGTTCTTGATGAAAAAGAACAAGATTGAAGTCATCATGGGCACCGGAAAACTAAAATCGGGAACAGAACTAAGCGTTACTGATGATAAAGGAAAAGAAAGCGTTTATTCGGCAAAAAACATCATTTTGGCAACAGGAGCGCGTTCCAGAGAATTGCCAAACTTGCCACAAGACGGAAAGAAAATAATTGGATACCGAGAAGCGATGACCTTACCAAAACAACCTAAGAAATTAGTCGTTGTGGGTTCTGGAGCTATCGGTTCTGAGTTTGCTTACTTCTACCAAACTATGGGTACTGAGGTAACGCTAATTGAGTACTTGCCAGAGATTGTTCCTGTTGAAGATATCGAAGTTTCTAAGCAATTGGGACGTTCGTTCAAGAAATCTGGAATGAAGGTTATGACGGGTTCTGAAGTACTTTCTGTAGATACCAAAGGAACGGGTTGTAAGGTTACTGTAAAAACCAAAAAAGGCGAAGAAGTAATCGAATGCGATGTGGTACTTTCTGCTGTAGGAATTGCTACCAACCTTGCAAATATTGGATTAGAAGAAGTTGGTGTTGCAACGGACAAAGGAAAAGTAATGGTAAACGATTATTACCAAACAAATATCCCAACTGTTTGGGCAATTGGTGATATTGTTCCTGGTCAAGCCCTAGCGCATGTTGCATCTGCAGAAGCAATTACTGCAGTTGAAAAAATGGCTGGATTAAATCCTGAAGCGATTGATTACAACAACATACCAGGTTGCACCTACTGTTTCCCTGAAGTGGCTTCTGTGGGTTATACCGAACAAGCGGCTAAAGATGCTGGTTACGAAATTAAAGTGGGTAAATTCCCTTTTTCAGCTTCTGGAAAAGCAAGTGCTGCTGGTCATAACGAAGGTTTTGTGAAATTAATTTTCGATGCTAAATACGGCGAATTATTAGGTGGGCACATGATTGGTTACAATGTAACTGAACTCATTGCAGAAATTGTTGCCATTCGAAAATTGGAAACTACAGGGCACGAGCTTATTAAAACCATTCACCCTCACCCTACTATGAGTGAAGCTATCATGGAAGCGGCTGCGGCAGCTTACGATGAAGTGATTCACGTGTAATTACAAATCATTTAAAAAAAGCTTCAGCCAAAATTAAAGGTTGAAGCTTTTTTTTTTGTCTAAATATTAAGACTTTTGGCAATTAGTAAACTCAGTACACAACGCATGTCTTACTTTCACGACTTGAAGAATTATTCACTATGTGCGGTATAACCGGGATTGTCTCTTTGACCAGCGACCAGTCTGTTTTGGAAGGAATAACTGCGGCAACCAAAGCTTTGGAAAAAAGAGGGCCAGACGCCGAGGGTATTTTTTCGGAAAGTAACATTGCTATGGGGCACCGACGTTTATCAATTATTGATACACAAAAAGCCGCAAATCAACCAATGAGTGACCCTACGGGCAGGTATGTCATCGTTTTTAACGGAGAGTTTTACAATTACAAGGTATATCGAGAAATGCTACAGTCAAAAAGTGTAGTATTTCAAACGGATTCAGACACCGAAGTTTTGCTTCAACTTTATATCAGCGACAAGGAAAAGTGTTTGGATAAAATAAACGGCTTTTTTGCCTTTGCCATTTTTGACAAGGTAGATAAATCACTATTTATTGCAAGAGATCGAATTGGGATTAAACCACTGGTGTACACATTTCAGGACAATTTCTTTGCATTTGCCTCAGAGTTGAAATCATTGGTCGAGTACCCCTTAAACAGGACCCTTGATAAAATTTCTTTGTTTAATTATTTGCAACTCAATTACATTCCTGCTCCAAACAGCATCTTTGAAAACGTCAATAAACTGGAACCCGGTCAGTTTCTGAAAATCAATAATATTTTTGACCTTCAAGAGGAGGAGAAAACCCCAGTCACCTACTACTCTATTCCAAAACCAACTTTTACGCACGAAGACCTAAATCCAATTTCTTACGAAACTGCAAAAACCAATTTCATGGAATTGCTCAAGGAGTCTGTGCAAAGGAGAATGGTTTCTGATGTTCCTCTAGGAGCATTTTTGAGCGGTGGAATTGACAGCTCCGTAATTTGTGCGCTGGCATCCAGGTACACCGAAAAACTAAAAACATTTTCAATCGGCTTTCAAGACCACCCCTACTTCGACGAGACCGATTATGCCGAAGAAGTTGCAGAAAAGTTTAAAACGGAACACACTACGTTTAAACTTACAAACCAAGACCTCATTGAACATGTTGAAGATGCATTGGATTATATTGATGAACCATTCGCTGATTCAAGTGCAATAAACCTTTATATACTTTCAAAAAAAACCAGAAAAGAAATTAAAGTTGCGCTAAGCGGCGATGGTGCGGATGAAATGTTTGCTGGGTACAATAAACACACAGCAGAATTTAGAGCAAGAAACCCGGGAAACTTCAGAAAAATGGCAGCAAGTCTAGCGCCATTGATAAATCCCCTGCCAAAAAACCGGGATCATAAAATTTGGAATGCCAATAGACAATTGCAACGTTTTGCTGTTGGAATGAAACTTCCAGCTAAAGAACGCTATTGGCAATGGGCTACTTTTAGAAATGAGGAATCTGCAAACTATCTATTGCAAGAATCGAATGTCGAAAAAATTCACCGACTTACGGACGGTGCTTACAATTACAAAAAACGAAAAGAGCGCATATTAAAAAGCATCCGAAAAGATGGAACGCTAAACGATGTATTGTATACCGATATGCAGTTGGTATTGCCTAACGATATGTTGTTTAAAGTGGACCACATGGCCATGGCAAATAGTTTAGAAGTACGCACACCATTCTTAGATCACAACTTGGTGAACTTTGCTTTCGAAATTCCTGTACAGTTTAAAATCAACCAAAACATTCGAAAAAAAATAGTTCAAGACAGCTTCAAAAGTATTTTGCCTGAGCGACTTTATAATCGTCCAAAAAAAGGGTTTGAAATCCCTGTAACCAGTTGGCTAAAAGGAGATTTAAGTCATCTATTAACTACTGAGTCTTTCACACAAGATTATATACTGCAACAAGGACTGTTTAACTGGCCTGCGGTCGAAAGGCAACTAAAAAAGCTAAATTCTAAAGACGTTGGAAATTCGCCAGGTACCCTTTGGAATTTGCTGGTATTTCAGCGCTGGTATTCCAAATACATGTACGTTTAAGTATTATAAATGATTAAAGTACTTAGAATACTCAACCGGTTTAATGTAGGAGGACCTACCTATAATGCCACCTATTTGACCAAGTATCTTTCTGATGAGTACGAGACCAAACTCATTGGTGGAGAGAAAGATGATTCTGAAGCATCTTCCTTGTATATGGCAAATGATTTAGGAATACAACCAGAGATTATATACGAAATGAGGCGGTCTATGGATCCGATTCAGGATTGGAAGGCCTACCAAGAAATTAAAACGATAATCAAAAAATACAACCCTGACATTATTCACACACATGCCTCAAAGGCAGGAGCTATAGGACGGTTGGCTGCTATTTCTTGCAAGGTTCCAGTTATAGTGCACACTTTTCATGGACATGTATTTCACGGTTATTTTAATCCTGTCACAACCCGCATTTACAAAACCGTAGAACGCTACTTGGCGAAAAAATCCAGCGCCATTGTTGCAATTAGTGACCTGCAAAAAAAAGAACTCAGTACTATTCACAAAATTGTTGAGGTAGATAAAATTTCCGTAATCCCATTGGGTTTTGACTTGACTCCATTTACTGAAAATACTGAAGAGAAAAGGACGTCGTTTAGGACAAAATTTGGAATTGAGGATAATGAACTGGCGATTGGAATAATTGGGCGATTGGTGCCTATAAAAAACCACCAATTGTTTATTAAAGCGGCACAACACGTTAAGAAAAACAGCAATACGCCTGTTCGCTTTGTTATAATTGGAGACGGTGAGTCTAAAAAAGACATTCAAGAATTGTGCTTCGCTTCAGGCTTATCGTTCCACGATGGCACTTCTAATGATGCTGAAGTAATTTTTACCTCTTGGATAAAAAAAATAGATTGGGCATTAGCTGGGCTTGATATTGTTTGTTTGACCAGCCTGAACGAAGGAACCCCAGTAAGCTTAATAGAAGCGCAAGCAGCAGGCAAGCCCATTGTAAGCACTGAAGTCGGCGGAATTAAAAATGTAGTACTACCAAATGAAAGTGCTTTTCTAAGTTCGGTAGAAAACGAGACTTTATTCCTTGAAAATTTAATGCAGTTAGTCGATAATCAAAAGCTCAGAAATACAATGGCGGGCTGCGGCACAGCTATGGTTATGGGAAAATTTAGCTATCAAGTTTTGGTTAAAAACATGGAGACTTTATATTCAAGGTTATTGAAGGAATAGAATTAAGCCAAGAATATTGATTTGCTTAACTTTGCACTGCAAAAATAAAACATGAAAAAACTCCATTTAATTCTTAGCGTTATTGTGTTGGGCTTTGGCTTTTCAAGTTGTATCAACCAAAGTATAATGCTTAAAACTGAAAAGGATTATCAATTTGATATACCCGACGACACCGTAAAATCAAATGGCTACATAATTCAGCCAAACGACTTATTCTTTTTTAGGCTATACGCCAATGATGGATTTAAACTCATTGACATTTCCAATCAAGGACAACAAGCTGGCGGGCAAATGATGGCCGGCGGACAAAACTTAGCTGTTTTTAGTTACTTAGTGGAACAAGATAGTACCTGTAAGTTACCTGTTTTAGGCGATGTGAAGATTGGTGGGAAAACAGTACGCGAAGCAGAACTCTTTTTGCAAGAAAAATATGCTTATTCGTTTAACGACCCATTTGTTCAGTTATTTGTGAATAATCGACGGGTATTTGTGTTTCCAGGAAGTTATGGCAATGCAACCGTTATTCAGTTAAACAATAACAACACAACGATAATTGAAGTTTTAGCTCGCGCTGGTGGAGTTTCTGAATTTGGAAAGGCTCAAAAAGTAAAATTGATACGAAAAACGGGCGATCAAAACGACCCATTGGTTTACGAGTTCGACCTTAGTACGATTGAAGGTTTGAAGTATGCTAATATGTTAGTGCGTACTGAGGACATTATTTATGTTGAACCTCGAAGAAGAATTGCTTCCAATTTGTTGAGGGAAATCACACCGTTTGTAAGTCTTCTTACCACTGTTTTACTTACTATAACAACATTGCAGGCTTTATCAGCTTTAAACAATTAGATGATACAGGACGCTAGAGAGGAACAGAACGAAAGTCTTGATTTATACAAAGAAAGACTCACAAAATTTAGTCAAGATTTTGAAATTGGGTTATTTATACATCTAATCCAAAAATCGTTCATCTGGATTTTACTATTTGTTTCTTTAGCGTTTGGTGGTGCTTATTTGTATTTGCGATACTACCAACCCATGTATCAAAGTACAAGTATTTTACAATTAAAAGAATCTAATCAAGCCAGTCAGCTTCTTGAAATAGATTTTGGTAAAAACCAAAACGAAGATATGATGTCCGATTTGGAAGTCATTCGGTCAAAAGAGTTTCTGAAAACTATTTTCAAAAAATTGCCACTTGACATCTCCTATTTTAACGAGGGAGAATTACTAAATTATGAGCTTTACATGTCTTCTCCGTATATCGTGGATTACGACATAATTAGTGCTGAAGCTTTCGCACATAAATATTACATCTACTTTCCCAATACAACTCAAATACACCTTTCTATCGATGAGCCTATAGGTGATGCTAATTATCAAGTGTTTAAAATAGACGGGGATATAGAGTTGCCCTTCGTAACGCTTTCAATAAAAATATTGGATTTTGATATTATAAAAAACGACCAGGAAACGGGAACAAGAAACGATGTGTTTTTTACACTTAATAATAACGCGAGCATTGTAAATAGATACAGTAAAAGTCTTGATTTAAAGGTTTTGAGCCAGTCTGCAAAATCAATTAGCATATCATTTACCGACCCTAACCCTAGAAAAGCCGCTGACCTTGCAAATGCAATTTCTACAGGTTTTATTGACTATGATCTAACTCGAAAAATCTACAGTTCAACACAGGTAATAGAATTTATTGATAGTCAAATTTCTGAAGTTTACGGAAGACTTAAAGAATCAGAAGTATCAATTCAGGAATTTAAGCTAAGTAATAAGGTAACTGGTTCAAGTGAGTTGACTGGAATATATCTCGATCGACTTGGAAATTTAGAGGAAGAATTAATAAAGCAAGAACTGGAGCAAGAAATATTGATACAAGTAAAACAAGCAGCTACTAGTTCTTCCGACTCCGTAGAGGTTCATCAACTTATCCCATTGCTTACCGGCACTCAATTCGAAGATAACTTGTTACAGCAAATTGCTTATTTGCAGGAACTTCAAATCGAAAAAGACCAAAGTCTGTATGAAGTAACTCAATCAAGCGGAAGGGTTCAAAATTTAGATTACCAAGTGCGTATTCAGAAAAAGTTGCTCTTTGAAAGCATTATTTCTATGGAGGTGAATTTAAAGAATCGGATAACAAGCTTGAAACAAAAAATTGGCGAAATAGAAGGAACCTTTAGCGGACTGCCACTGCAAGAACTTAAATATTCTAGGCTAAAAAGAATCTTTACAATTAATGAAAAATTCTACACTCTACTTCTAGAAAAGAAAGCAGAATATGCCATAGCCAAAGCAGGTATTGTACCTGAAAGTGTAATTCTAGAAAGGGCTACACCAAATAACCTACCGGTAGAACCAAATAAAAAAATGACCTACATTGTTTTTGCAATTTTTGCAGTTTTCCTTTCCATTCTGCTAGTATTGGTGCGCTACCTGAGTCATAATACCATAGGATCATTAAATGAAATTGTAAAAATGACAAATGCTTCGGTGGGTACTTTAGGTATTGTCCCAGAAGTTAAAGAGAAAATTCCAGTTAGTCAATTGATCGTTGACCAAAGGCCGAAATCTGTTTTAGCTGAATCATTCCGATCCTTGAGAACCAATTTACAGTTCCTATCCACTGAGGCTGAAGGATCAAAAGTTATCGCGATTACCTCTACCATTTCTGGTGAAGGAAAGACCTTTGTTGCTATCAACTTGGGAGGGATTATAGCTTTCTCTGGCAGAAAAGTAATAATTCTCGATTTAGATATGCGTAAACCTAAAATCCATAAGGGTTTCAATGTTCAAAATAAAAATGGCATGTCTACCCTACTTATCGGAAAAGATAAAATCTCTGATACGATACAATCGAGTCAACAAACGAACTTAGACTTTATTACTGCTGGGCCAGTGCCGCCAAACCCTTCAGAGTTAATCATCAATGGTAAGCTGCCCGAAATATTGAAAGAGTTAAAGGAAACCTACGATATCATTATTATTGATAACCCTCCTGTTGGATTGGTAACTGATGGAATTTATTGCCTAAAACTAGCCGATTATCCACTCTACATATTTAGAGCTGGATACAGCAAGCGAAACTTTGTTCAAATGGTTGATCGTGTAGTTAATGAGAATAACTTAAAAAATCTAGCGGTTGTTTTGAACGGTGTAGAAATTAGAAGCGGCCGATACAGTTATAACTACAGCTATGGTTACGGATACGGCTATGGATACGGCTATGGATATGGCGGTTATTACGAAGAACCTGAGCAGCAAGAAACAGAAAAAAAGAATCGCTTTTTCAATAAAAAAAATTAGGAGATGAAGATAGTTGACGAGCCTCTTAAAGGGCTGTATGTTCTAGAACCAACTGTTTTTGAGGATGAGCGGGGATATTTTTTCGAATCCTACAATCAAAATAAGTTTCATGAATTAGGTATCACTCATAATTTCTTACAAGACAATCAATCTCTTTCAGTCCCTAAAAATGTTTTACGCGGATTACATTTTCAGAAACCTCCTCATGCTCAAGCAAAATTAATTAGAGCGATTGTAGGTGCTGTGCATGATGTTGTAGTTGATATAAGAAAAGGCTCGCCCAATTATGGTGAACATTTTGGTATTGAACTGAGCGCAAAAAACAAACTTTTTTTATTCATTCCAGAGGGATTTGCCCATGGATTTGAAACACTTGAAGACAATTCCCTGTTCAATTACAAATGTTCCAGCATGTATAACAAGGATTCGGAAGGTGGTATTCTCTGGAACGATAAAGACTTAGCTATAAACTGGAATTCTAAAAATCCCATACTTTCAGAAAAAGATAAAGTCAATCCTAAGTTCAAAGATTTCGAAAGTGAATTTGTGTATAAATCGATCTAATTCTTTATTAAAACTGACCAACAACAATGAACCGATTAGCTAGCTTTGGTTCTGAATTGAATTCTATAGATTTATACAAATATGTAGGCATTTTTTGCTTCGCACTTACGTTATCGGTGCTAATGAACACAATTTTTCTTAAGTTTTCAAAAAACTTAGGAAGAAGAAATGTTGATGAAAGTATTGTAAGGTGGTCTCCCGTATCAAAACCTGCTTTAGGAGGCATAAGTTTTTACATAATTTTTTTGGTAACGTATATGCTGTATACGTTATTATTTCATCCTTTATTAGATGGGTTAAACACCAAGCATATAGGTATTCTCATAGCTGCAGGTATGGCTTTTTTAATGGGCTTATCCGATGATGCTTATAATACAAACCCATTGCTCAAATTTTTGGTGCAAGTAGCTTGTGGCTGTGTGCTTATTCTAACGGGCACCTATATCTCCTTTTTTGAGCTTTCCCTGTTCAACTATCTGCTCACTATAATTTGGGTGGTAGCAGTTATGAACTCCATCAACATGTTAGATAACATGGATGGCATCACAACTATCGTATCGTTGTTTATCATCTGCTGTGCAATGAGCGTAGCATGGATAAGCCCAAATTTCAACCATTTCTTTTTTACTTCACTCATAGGCGTATCAGGCGCACTTGTTGGTTTCTTGTTTTTTAATTGGCACCCTTCAAAAATGTTTATGGGGGATACAGGGAGTCAATTTCTAGGCATATTTCTAGCAATTTTTGGTATCATTTATTTTTGGAATAATCAATCCGTAGGAGTTAATGAAGAAGCCGTTTCTAAGCAATTCGTCATTGTACTAATAGCATTTGCAATTCCTATTAGTGATACCTTAACGGTAATTATTAATCGCTTACGAAGAGGTCAGTCTCCTTTTGTTGGTGGAAAAGACCATACAACGCACCACCTTTCTTATTTAGGATTGTCTGACAGAAACGTTGCACAAATTTTTGCAGCAATAGCTGGAGTAAGTTTTATTCTCATCTATGTTATTGCTAATGTATTTATCATTTGGGATATCAGTTATAGCCTGATTTTTGGATCGTGGTTTTTAGTTGTATTTGGAACACTTTTTGGCATTACCCAATTGTCGAAAACAAAAAAAAGGTTTAAGGAAATAAATGAAAAGTAATATTCGCAGGGGATTCTTAATTACTTCTATTACGCTGGTCATATCAGCCTTTAGTATCTATCTTTTCACCTACTCCACTTATGAAGAGAAAGAAGATTTATCCTACCAGAAAGTATTTGAAGCGAATTATAAAATTTTTGCTTTAAATCTTCCCAATTCCATTGAATTTGCTGGAGAGAAGGTTCCTTTGCAGTTGATCGACGTAAAAGAAAAACTGGATAGAGAACTGCATGTAAACACTTATTGGCAATCCAATACCCTTCTGTTTATTAAACGATCAAATCGCTGGTTTCCGGTAATTGAAAAAATACTCCTGGAAGAAAATGTACCCAATGACTTTAAATACTTGGCGCTCATAGAAAGTGGATTAACACAAATCGTTTCTTCAGCTGGTGCTGCTGGATTTTGGCAAATTATGAAAAAAACGGGACCAGAATATGGACTTGAGGTTAACAGCGAAGTTGATGAACGTTACCACATTGAAAAATCAACTCACGCGGCTTGCTTGTATTTAAAAGAAGCCAAAGAAAAATTTGGATCATGGACGCTTGCTGCTGCTTCATATAATATGGGGCAGTCTGGATTGCAAAAACAACTGGATAAACAACAGGTGAATTCCTACTACGATTTGCTATTGAATTCAGAAACTTCGAGGTATCTATCTAGAATTATTGCTGCAAAACATATTCTATCCAATGCCGATCAGTTTGGATTCAATTTTAGAAGTAAAGACCTATATCCTATTATTAGCTACAAAACAATTACGCTAGACAGCTCAGTAAATAGCTTTGTTGATTACGCAGCCTTAAACGGCATAAACTATAAAGTGTTGAAGTACCTTAACCCATGGTTAAGAGATAAAGACCTGAATAATTCGAGCAAAAAAACCTATTCGATTAAAATACCGGACGAAAAATTCATAGACCAATTACAAACTCAACTTCCAATTACAGCTATAGATACTTCACAGAACAAAAACTAAGATGCGACAAGAGTTTTTGGAAGTTTACGGAGCGCGCGAGCACAATCTAAAAAATATTGATGTAAAAATTCCACGGAATAAGCTCGTCGTTATTACTGGGTTAAGCGGTAGTGGAAAATCCTCGCTTGCTTTTGATACCATTTACGCCGAAGGACAGCGTCGCTACATAGAAACTTTTGCTTCTTATGCTCGACAGTTTATTGGAGCATTAGAACGGCCAGATGTAGATAAAATCAGCGGCCTGAGTCCTGTTATTAGTATTGAGCAAAAAACGGTGAACAAAAGCCCTCGGTCTACCGTTGGAACAATAACCGAAATTTATGATTTTGTCCGTTTACTGTATGCCCGTGCGTCAGATGCCTACTCCTACAATACTGGAGAAAAAATGGTTCAATACAGCGATGAGGAAATTCTAAAGTTAATTCAAAGCGATTATAAGGACCAGAAAATTTCAATCCTCGCTCCACTTGTTCGCGGCAGAAAAGGTCATTATCGCGAATTATTTCAAAATGTAAGTAAAAAAGGGTTTCTCAAGGTTCGCGTGGATGGAGAACTGCAAGATATTATACCCCGTATGCAATTGGATCGCTACAAAACACACGATATTGAGGTAGTTATTGACCGGTTAAAGGTAGACACTAAATCAAAATCACGCATCAAAGAATCGTTTAAAACTGCCATGAAAATGGGCAACAATGTGATAATGGTTCAAGGCGAAAAGGACGATAAAGCCCGATTCTTTTCAAGGAACTTAATGTGTCCAAGTACGGGAATCGCTTATGATTTGCCCGCTCCTAATCTTTTCTCGTTCAATTCACCAAAGGGCGCTTGCCCGCATTGTAACGGATTAGGAGAAGTCTCTGAAGTGGATTTAGATAAAATTATTCCAGATACAAAAAAGACCATTAAACAAGGTGGTTTAGCCCCTCTAGGTGCCTATAAAGCCAATTGGATTTTTAAACAGGTTGAAGGACTGCTATCCTCTAGGGGTTACAAAATCACCTCTCCTCTTTCCGAACTTGATGAAGAGACCATTGACCAATTACTCTATGGCAGTAATGAAGAAATTGTCGTGGAATCTCAATTGGCTGGAGTGAACAAAAGTTATCGCTTCAACTTTGACGGGATTGTAAATATGCTGACTCAGCAAAGGGATGATGATTTCGGAAAAGGCTACCAGCGTTGGGCACAAAGCTTTATGAACAAAGTAACTTGCCCTAATTGTGAAGGGACTAGACTAAAAAAGCAAGCACTCTACTTTAAAATTGACAATAAAAATATTGGTGATATTGCTGGATTAAATATTGCTGAACTTGGAAATTGGTTTGCTTCGATTGAATCTAAACTCTCCAAAAATCAGGGTAAAATTGCCGAAGAAGTAGTGAAGGAAATCCGCACTAGAATCCAGTTTTTATTGGATGTTGGGTTAAGTTACCTATCCCTCAACCGATCCGCAAAAACCCTATCTGGTGGTGAAGCTCAGCGCATTCGATTGGCTACTCAAATTGGTTCTCAGTTGGTAGGCGTATTGTACATTTTAGACGAGCCAAGTATCGGCTTGCATCAGCGAGACAATTCTAAATTAATAGTGGCTTTAAAGAATTTACGAGATATTGGAAATTCGGTAATGGTAGTTGAGCACGATAAAGACATGATGCTGGATGCCGATTACATTTTTGACATAGGACCGGGTGCTGGAATTCACGGTGGACATGTGGTGGAAGAAGGGACTCCAAAACAAATTTTGAAAGGCAACAGTGAAACGGCGGCCTACCTCAACGGCAAAAAACAAATTGAAGTTCGAGAAACGCCGCGAAAAGGCAATGGAAAAAAGTTAATACTAAAAGGAGCTTCTGGACACAACCTAAAGCAGGTAAACATTGATTTACCCTTAGGTAAATTCATTTTAGTTACGGGCGTTTCAGGCAGTGGTAAGAGCAGTTTGGTAAACCATACCCTCTACCCTATTTTGAATCAATATGTGTACAAATCTGTAACTAAACCACTGCCTTACAAAAGCATAAAAGGATTAGAGCATATTGATAAAGTCATAGAAATCGACCAAAGTCCTATTGGAAGAACACCGCGATCTAACCCCGCAACATATACGGGTGTTTTTAGCGATATCAGAAATCTATTTGCTCAATTACCAGAAGCAAAAATTAGAGGTTACAAGCCTGGGCGATTTTCATTTAACGTTAAAGGTGGGCGATGCGAAACCTGCAAAGGAGCTGGAGTAAAAACCATTGAAATGAATTTTCTGCCCGATGTATATGTGACTTGCGAAGACTGCAATGAAAAGCGCTACAATCGAGAAACCTTGGAAGTGCGTTACAAAGGAAAATCGATATCGGATGTGTTGAATATGACTATGGAAGATGCTCTGCCATTTTTTGAACATATACCATCAATTGCACTAAAAATCAGAACCTTAAATGAGGTTGGATTGGGTTACATTTCTTTGGGTCAGTCCAGCGTAACGCTTTCTGGTGGTGAAGCACAACGGGTTAAGTTGGCCAGCGAATTGGCAAAAAAGAATACCGGAAACACCTTCTATATTTTGGACGAACCTACTACTGGTTTGCATTTCGAAGACATTCGAATTTTGCTTGGAGTACTTAACCGATTGGTAGATCAAGGAAATACGGTATTGGTAATTGAGCACAATATGGACTTTATAAAGGTGGGCGATCATTTTATAGATATTGGCCCTGAAGGTGGAAACGAAGGTGGAACAGTTGTCTATCAAGGAGATATGAAAGGCCTCGTTAAATGCGAAAATTCATATACAGGTAAGTTCTTGAAAAAAGAAATAGAAGGGTAACTGAAAAGGCTTGTTCATACGCTTGGCTTCGTTTCTAAAACCATTTTTAATAAAACACAAAGCAATTTACCCGCTTATTAGCGCAGCTCTTTTTTAACCACTTACTTTATTCAATGTATTGTAAAAGAATATCAGCCATACAAAACTACCCAAGTACATTATTCTTTGAATTATTCCGACATTCGAGTTCATAAGTCCGAACGCCATGGCTATGCTGCGTATCCCGAAGGGTATGCAGTATAGGTGATGTTGGGCTTAGTGTTTTTTTATTTTATCATTTTATTAATCCTTGCTGAAATGCTATCTGCGTAATAGTTGGTTCCGAAAATGTGGCATTTCTCAATTTCGTAAAAATCTTTCGGCTCATTCGCATGTTTAAAAATTTCCTGTCCCATTTCGAAAGGAATTGTTTCGTCTTCCGTGCTGTGAATTACCAAAACGGGTTTCTCATAATTCTTTAAAGCCTTTATAGCACTATATTTTTCACTTACTAGAATTCGCCCAAAAATACCTGCGGTTTCTGCAACAATGTCTTTGTGGGAGGAAAAGGCACCTTCAATAACTAAACCGTCAATTTCGGTCTGTCGCTGTTGGACGACAACTCCTGCTAAATGACCGCCTAATGATTGGCCGTAAATGATCAATTTGGTGTCTTTTACTTCATCTCTGTCTTTTAAGTAAGTAAGAGCCGAATTGCCGTCAAGCAGTACATTGTCCCGTGTCGCTTTGCCTTCCGAAAATCCAAATCCACTGTAATCAAATACGAAGGCTTGAAATCCGAATTTCAACAATGGTGTCATTGCTTGGTACTGGGTTAAGACGAAACCTGCATTACCATGAAAATGAAGCAGTGTTATTTTCGGAGTCTCGTGTTTTGGCTTGAGCAACCAACCGTTTAGATCATTACCGCTTGCATTTCTAAAAATTACACTTTCAATTGTGTAGTCAAGATTGATAGTGTCCTTACTGCTGTTCAAAAATGTCGGTTGTAAAGTTGCAGTGTTAAAATCTACGACTGTCGTATCTTTTGCCGTGGTCGAAGTCAAAGTTACCTTGTCTCTGTCTTGTGGAAGCGAAGGAGCCTTTGTCGGCTGGAGATACATTTTATTGAAGCTGCATGCTGTCAATAGTAAAACGGTTAATATGGTTATAGCAGATTTCGTTTCTGTTCTTTTCATTAAGCCCAACAACTGGCTAAAGTAACCTTTTCAAAAAAAGGGACGCATATTTCGCATATAGGTTATTTCTTGTATTTTCACTACATTCTTATAATCAGACATTTAACTGATAAAACCATTTACAAACACTTACCAACGACTGCTGCGAGTATTACTAAGTATTTAATCAAAAACCTTCCCAGGATTCAAAATTTCATTAGGATCGAACAGCTTTTTAATTCCTTTTTGAATAGCAATTTCAGCTTCAGAAAACACAATATCCAAATAACCTTTTTGCACATAACCAATACCGTGTTCGCCAGAAATAGTTCCTCCTAAGGACTTTGTTAATTCAAAAATCTCTCGAATGCCTTGGGTCAGTTTGTTGTTCCAATCGTCGTCAGACATCTCGCCTTTTACAATGTTAACGTGTAGGTTTCCGTCACCAACATGACCGTAACAAACCGATTTAAAACCGTATCGGCTTCCAATTTCTTTTACTCCAGCTAATAGCTTGGGCATTTCGTATCGAGGTACAACGGTATCTTCTTCTTTGTAAATAGAATGTGATTTTACGGCCTCTCCTACTCTGCGTCTCAGTTTCCAAAGCGCGTCTTTCTGGGCTGCGTCATCCGCAAACAAAACTTCTCCACTTCCATGAGCGAGCATTATTTCAGAAATCTGCTCACATTCTTTGTACAACACCTCTAGTTCGTTTCCGTCCACTTCTATGAGCAAATGCGCTTGCACGGAATCGGCTACTTCAATATTAAAATCATCAACATACGGAATCGTCCAATCCAACGCATCGCGTTCCATAAACTCCATAGCACAAGGCGTTAAACCTGCTCTAAAAACAGCTGAAACGGCTTCACAGGCACTTTCAGGAGAATCAAATGGCACCAGCATGGTTAAAATTTGTGTTGGATAAGGAATCAATCTAAAAACAGCTTTAGTGATAATTCCAAGCGTGCCTTCACTCCCTACCATAAGTTGAGTAAGGTTATAACCTGTTGAATTTTTCAAAACGTTGGCACCCGTCCAAATGATATCGCCGTTAGGTAAAACCACTTCGAGGTTCAGCACATAATCTTTGGTAACGCCATATTTTACCGCTTTTGGACCGCCTGAGTTGTAGGCTAAATTACCGCCGATAAAACAAGATCCCCAACTGCTTGGATCTGGCGGGTAAAACAACCCTAATTCTTTACACTCATCATGAAAAACTTGCGTTATTACAGCTGGTTCAACGGTTGCTTGTAAGTTCTTTTCGTCGATTTTTAGAATGCGATTCAATCGTTCTAAACTCAATCCAATTCCACCATAAAGCGACAAGGCTCCACCACTTAATCCGGTTTTAGCACCTATTGGAGTTACCGGAATATTTTCGGCATTAGCAAGTTTTAGAATGGCTGAGATTTCGTTCGCATTAGCTGGTTTCACCAGCACTTCTGGGGGAAACGAATAGTCTTCTGTTTCATCGTGCCCGTATTCAATCAATTGCTCTTTGTCTATAGAAACATATTCTGCTCCAACAATTGCTTTTAAATCTTCGAAATGCTGCTTTGTAACTTTTGTGTAATTCATAATTCTGATGACGTTGCCAAGTTTAATCCAAAGCTAGCTTTAATATTAGGTTGAGACTTCCAGTCAAGCTGAGAATTACGAATTTCTATAAAATTCGAACAAAAAAATGGCCACTAATACATTAGCAGCCATATTATATTTCTTTAATCCCGACAAATTAGTTGGTTCTAATTTTCTCGTACATTCTTTCGATCATTTCAACCACCTTCATGCCTTCAAGGGCGTTGGTCGCAATCTCAGCTCTACCTGCAATAACGTCAATTACATTTTGAATAATGTAATGGTGATTAGCAGCAGATCCTTTGTAATCGCCATAATCATTTGGTGGATTTGCAGGAGCCAATTCAGGCATTACATAATCCTCTACATGGCAAGCCTCTACTTTATCCATGTATTGACCTGAAACTTTTACCGAACCTTTTTCACCAATAATGGTGATGCTACTTTCTAGATTTTGCCCCCAAATTGAGGTAGAGAAATTCATAGAACCCATTCCCCCATTCACAAAGTCAAAATTCACAACACCAGTATCTTCAAATTCTGTAGAAGGGTGATTGAAATTGGTACTTCTACCTTCAATGTTTTTGATATCTCCGCACAACCAATACATAATATCTACAAAATGGCTGAATTGGGTGAATAAAGTACCACCATCCATATTCAAGGTGCCTTTCCAGCCCCCAGGTTTGTAATAGCGGTTGTCTCTATTCCAGTAACAGTTTAGCTGAACCATGAAGACCTTACCCAATCGACCTTCGTCAATTATGGATTTTAACCATACCGATGTGGGACTGTAGCGATTTTGTTTAACCAAGAAAACTTGCTTGCTTACTTGCAATGCTCGGTAAATAACTTCTTCAGACTCTTGCTTGGTTAAGCCCATTGGCTTTTCTATAACCACATGCGCGCGTTTCTCCAATGCCTCTAAAGCTAACTTGGCATGCGATCCGTTTGGTGTACAAATGTTTATGATATCCGGAGTAACTCCAGCCTCGTATAGTTCTGCAATGGTCTTAAATGCTTTAACACCTTCATTGGCTTCTGCATCGGCTCTTCTGTCATCCATAGGCTCTACAACGCCAACTACTTTACCTTCGTCATTACCAGAAACCATAGATGCGTGGCGTTTGCCTATGTGTCCGTACCCTACAATTGCAAAAGTTATCTCCTTCTTAGCCATGTACTTTATTTTTAAAATATTCGAAATACCAATTTATTGCTTCTTCTAATCCTTTTTCTATTGAATATTGAGGATCGTAACCCAACAAGCTTTTCCCTTTTTCTATTGATGCTAAAGAATGCTTTACATCACCTTGCCTTTCAGCTATATAATCAATCTCAATATCAGAAATTGAACTATCCATTTTCGACAGATTAACTTTTAAGGCTGCTATCAATTCATTTACTGTTGTTCTGTGACCAAAAGCCACATTAAATACTTCGCCAATCGCTTTTTCATTATTTGTTATTCCAGCCAAGTGATTTGCTTGAATAACATTTTCGATATAAGTAAAATCTCGCGATTGTTCGCCATCACCATGTAAAGTTGGAGATGCCCCCGATAAAAATGCTTTTATGAACTTTGGAATTACAGCAGCATATGCGCCGTCTGGATCTTGGTGTCGACCAAATACGTTAAAATATCGCAATCCAATCACTTCCATACCGTGCAAATCGCAAAATACTTTGGCGTACAACTCATTCACATATTTGGTTACAGCATATGGAGACAATGGCTTTCCAATATGTTCCTCTATCTTCGGCAAACTGGGATGGTCTCCATACGTTGAGGAACTTGCAGCATAAACGAATCGTTTTATGCCCATTTTTTGTGCAAGACTCAATAGCATTAAAAATCCATCAATGTTTATACTATTAGTGAGGATTGGGTTCTCAATTGATCTGGGAACTGATCCCAAAGCAGCTTGATGCAAAACTACATCAACGCTTTCGAGTGCCTTTCGACAATCTTCTTCGTTTCTAATGTCACCTTCGATTAAGGTGAAATTAGCATTGTCCTTTATGGATTGAATGTTTTCTCGTCTTCCGGTTATAAAACTATCTAAGCAAACAACATCGTTTTCTTTTACCAAGTCGATGCACAGATTAGAACCGATAAATCCAGCGCCTCCAGTAACCAAGACTCGTTTTCCCGTAATTCTGTTCATTGGTCTATTTAGCGTAGGATACCGCTCTGGTCTCTCTAATTAAGGTAACTTTTACTTGTCCTGGATAAGTCATTTCCTCTTGGATTTTTGTAGAGATTTTATAACTCAACTCAGAAGCTTGTTTATCGTCAATTTTATCACAATCGACCATTACTCGTAATTCTCTACCTGCCTGAATAGCGTATGCTTTCTCAACTCCAGCATGACTCATGGCTAAGGATTCAAGATCTTTCAATCGTTGAATGTACGACTCAACCACTTCTCTCCTAGCACCTGGTCTTGCGCCTGAAATAGCATCACATACTTGAACTAAAGGAGATATCATTGATGTCATTTCAATCTCATCGTGGTGAGCTCCGATAGCATTACATACGTCAGCTTTCTCGCCATGTTTTTCAGCGATTTTCATCCCTAAAATTGCGTGCGGCAATTCTGGTTCATCATCTGGAACTTTTCCAATATCATGCAATAGTCCTGCTCGTTTTGCCACTTTAGTATTGAGTCCTAATTCCGAAGCCATTGTGGCACATAGGTTTGCAACTTCTCTAGAGTGTTGCAACAAATTCTGTCCGTAAGAAGATCGATACTTCATTCTCCCTACCATTCTAAGTAATTCAGGATGTAATCCATGAATTCCTAAATCAATTGCAGTACGTTTTCCAACTTCTACAATTTCTTCTTCAATTCGCTTTTGAGTTTTGGCTACTACCTCCTCAATTTTAGCAGGGTGTATTCTCCCATCTGTTACCAATTGATGCAGCGATAATCTCGCTATTTCTCTTCGCACGGGATCAAAGCAACTTAATATAATTGCTTCAGGAGTATCATCAACAATAATCTCCACACCAGTAGCAGCTTCCAATGCCCTAATATTTCTTCCTTCTCGACCAATAATGCGGCCTTTTACATCATCGCTTTCAATATTAAAAACAGAAACCGAATTTTCAATTGCGTGCTCAGTTGCAACTCGTTGTATGGTTTGAATTACTATTTTCTTCGCTTCCTTATTGGCGTTGATTTTAGCCTCTTCAGTCATTTCTTGAATAAGCGCCATTGCATTTGTGCGCGCTTCTTCTTTCAAGGCTTCTGTCATTTCAGCTTTCGCTTCTTCAGCACTCAAGTTTGAAACTTGTTCCAGTTTTTGAACATGTTCAGCATGCACTTTAGTCAGTTCCTTTTCTTTTTCTTCAAGTACTAAAAGTCGTTCGTTCAATCGCGATTGCTTGCGGTTGTAATCAGACTCTTGCTGATTAGCACTTTTGAGCTTTTTGTTTAGGCTTTCCTCTTTTTGACGAATTCTATTCTCCGCCTGAGTCATTTTATTATTCTTTTCGTTAATCGTTTTCTCATGCTCGCTTTTGAGCTGCAAAAACTTCTCTTTTGCTTGAAGAATTTTATCCTTCTTGACTACTTCAGCCTCTGCCTTTGCATCTTCTAGAAAGTGATTTGCCTTTTGTTGGGAGCTCTTTTTGAGCATTATGTTAGCGCCAACAGCACCTGCAACGGCACCTGGCAACAACCCTATTACTATACTTATAATATCCATTTTTAGTTTTAGTTAAAAAAAATGCCCGCATAAAAAGTTCTTGTAAACTCCAAAAAAGTACAAGAATGGAATGCAAACTATCCAAGCTCAAGAGTCCAGTGTCCCAATAAAGGAATCTCAACGCCTAAGCGCGATAAACAGGCCTTCTTTTACTCTAAGCTTTACATCCCCAACGTTTAAAATGTTGAGTTTACAAAACGCAATTATGCGGGCAAAAAATTCTACCGAAGTAGATAATAATTTAAGAACGTCTATGCATCAAGAGCTTGGTCAAGTTTGTCGCTCAACTCTTCCAACTCATTTTGCATTAATTTATTAACTGCAGCATTTTCTAGTTTTTCGGAATTTTCAGAACTGTTAGCCAATTCCAATGCCGTCATTGCTAGTAAATCTACATAATCTGTTACTACGTAATTTCCTTTGAGTTTTTTGATATTCTCGTTAATCATTTGAGCAGAAATCTTGACCTTAGTCTCCTCGTCTTCGTTTTCCACTTCTATGGGATAAGACCGTTTTCCTATTTGAACTTCAACAGTTTTTACCCCCATTTACTTTTCAATTAGTTTAACACACTTGTCCAATTCCGAAATAAGCGCATCCACCTTCTTCTTAATTTGCTCATTTTCAAAGCTACTTGAATCCGATTTTGCGCTTGTATTTTTTATGGTATTTCGCAGTTTGGAATTTTCAGCACGTAAGCTTTCTAATTCCTTGATATTACTGTGATAGGCAGATATCAAACGATCAACTTTTTCTCCAATTTTCTCAACACTATTTGTAGTCATTTTACCCAACTTAATGCTCCACAAATTTAGCAGGCTAATTCAGAGAAAGCAAGTTTTTAAGTTCTTTTTGTGCATAGCTATTCGAATTAAACATTGGCGCGATATTAGACTGGGGTAATTTTGAAAAAATATATTCATTTTATGAAATTTATTATTGCCACCTTTTTTTACTTGATTGTTTGCTTTACCGCTGTTTCTCAGTCAACTACAAACTTCAGATCGCCCATGGATATTCCCTTGCAGCTATCCGGAAATTTTGGTGAGTTACGACCTGGACACTTTCATGCTGGCCTAGATATCAGAACTCAAGGAAAAGTTGGACTACCTATTTATGCAATTGACAGTGGTTATGTGAGCCGAATAGCCGTTTCAGAAGGCGGTTATGGAAAAGTAATCTACATTACCCACCCAAATGGATTCACTTCGGTATATGCGCACTTAAGAAAATTTTATGGCTCCTTTCAAGGTTTGGCTAGAGACATTCAATATGGTCAACAAGTATTTCAATTTGATTCGAGCCTAACGGAAACAAACTTAACGGTTGACAAAGGCGATATTATAGGTTATTCTGGAAATACAGGCGGCTCAGCTGGACCACACTTGCACTTTGAAATCCGAAATACCAAAACCGAACACCCTATAAACCCCTTGCTTTTTGGCTTTGAAATCAAGGACAATATCGCACCAAAAATTTATGCTATTGGAATTTACCCATTAAGCACGACTAGCAATGTTAATGGCAAAAATGAAAAACGAATTTTGAAAACAGTTGGCAATGGAAAGCAATTCGAACTGGAGGCTGGACAGTATATTAGTGTAAATGGGAAAATTGGGTTTGGCATTTACACACGCGATAAGTTTACAGGCTCGCCTTTCAATTTTGGGATATATTCTATAGAGTTATTCAAAGAAAACCAATTGGTTTATAAGCACCAACTGGACAGTCTTGACTTTGATCATTCTAGGTGCATTAATGCCCATATGGATTTTCACGAAGCCACTAAAAAGAGAAGAAAAATTCAGCGCAGTTATTTACTTCCAGGTAATAAACTAAATACGTACAGCGACGTAATCAATAACGGAGAATTATTTTTCTTGAAAGACGATACTGTAGCCATGAAGTACATAATCAGAGACTACAACGGAAACAGTTCTGTCATTAATTTTAAGGTAATGTCGAACTCAAATTCCCTGTCCTATTCTCAAACCGAACCACTTACAATGCTGCGTTATGGGAAAGAAAATCAATACAAGGATTCTACTGTAAGCATAAATTTCCCTGCAACTTGCTTGTATCAAAATACACCACTGAATATTTCCTACGCTCCTGCAATTGGTCGCTGTGCAACGCCCATAGCACATATAAATTCCTTGTTTGATCCACTTAACGATTACATGGATTTAGGATTTAATCTTTCTCACTTACCTCTCGAAGATCAAAAAAAGGCTGTAGTAGTATCGCTAAACGAAAAAATGCAAGTACTAGCTGCAGAAGGTGGAAAAGTAGAAAGCAATCAGATTACCTGTAAAACAAGGAGTTTTGGACCGTACACCGTATTTATTGACCAAAACCCACCAAAAATAAGTGCTAAGAATTTTATTCCTGGAGCTACTTACCAAAGCTCAAAAAGACTGTATTTCCGCTGCTCGGATGATATTTCTGGTTTAGGCCGTTACGAGGCATTTATTAATGGAAAATGGACGCTTGTGGAATATGAAAAAAACCGGAAACAATTGTTTTTTGAATTGGATAAAGTTGAAAAAAGCAATAGCATACATACCCTTAAAATTGTTCTCTCAGACAAAGTGGGTAACACAAGAGAATATGAATCAAGCTTCATTTATTAATGTTTTTACGTTTTACAACACCGTTTTTAATGCGCTGTTTCCTACCATAAATTACATTTGACTGTGCAAAGCAGATTAATAACGCTCATTTTCATTCTGTCGACTTCTTTCCTTGCTCAAGCGCAGGTAATTAAGAGGGATTCTACCTTGATTCAGTTTTCGGGAGTTTTTTTGGATGCAGATAGTTTAACCCCTGTTCCTTGGGTAAATATTATTGTCGTGAATCGGCAAAAAGGAACCTCGACCGATTACAGGGGAGCATTTTCCTTCGTGGCGCATCAAGGAGACACTATTCAATTTACTTGCATCGGTTATAAACCATTTCAATGCACCATTCCCGATACCTTATCCACAAAACGCTATACGCTGGTTCAACTTTTTAGTCGTGACACCTACAATTTACCAGAAGCAGTGATTTTTCCTTGGCCCAGTAAAGAGGATTTTAGAGAGGCATTCCTTGAGTTGTACATTCCGCCCGACGATATGGAGCGTGCGCGCAGAAACTTAGAACAAGCCGAACTAAGAGATAAAGTTACTGGCGTTCCGAATTGGGGCAGTATAAACTACAAACAATCGAATCAAATGTATATGGAGCGCATGTACTATGCAGGACAGCCGCCTCCGATGACAATTTTTAATCCCTTTGCTTGGGCGGAATTTTTTAGGGCACTAAAAAACGGTGAATTGAAAGATCCGAATAAAGAAGAACGAGATTGATATGAAGCTTTATTTTTGAATCGTGATAAAAGCATTGAATATTTCAAAAAATTACGGAGAACTTAAAGTTCTTAACGACCTAAACCTAGAAGTAAAAAAGGGCGAAATAGTCAGTATTGTTGGTGCTTCGGGAGCAGGAAAAACAACTCTACTTCAAATTTTAGGTACCTTGGACAAGCCCAATAGTGGTAATTTGTTTATTAATGAAACAGATATTACACGCTTAAATAACAAAAAGCTTGCTGCATTTAGGAACAAAGAAATTGGATTCATTTTTCAATTCCATCAGTTACTTCCCGAGTTTACGGCCATAGAAAACGTATGTATCCCTGCATATATAGCTGGAAAAAGCAAAACAGAAGCAGAGAAAAGTGCGCTGGAGTATCTTAAGTTTTTAAAATTAGAACACAGAGCAGATCACAAGCCTGCTGAATTATCTGGTGGTGAACAGCAAAGAGTTGCAGTAGCTAGAGCGCTAATAAATCAACCATCAGTGGTATTGGCTGATGAGCCAAGCGGAAATTTAGATTCTAAAAATGCAAAAGAGTTGCACGATTTGTTTTTTGAGCTGAGAAAGAAATTTAACCAAACCTTTATTATTGTAACGCACAATGATGAGCTAGCAGATATGGCAGATAGAAAACTTACCATTCAAGACGGAGTAATCGTTGAATAAAAAGGAAATAAAACCATTTCTAGATGAAAAAGTCGAGCTGTACAATCGGCCCGATTTTATCGAAGAGGACCCCATCCAAATCCCCCATAAGTTTTCGAAAAAAGAAGATATTGAAATCGCCGGTTTTTTAGCGTCGACTATAGCTTGGGGACAACGAAAGACCATTCTCGCAAACGCCACTAAAATGATGGAGTTTATGGAATGGCAACCCTATCAGTTTTTAAAAGAAAACGAAACCAATGATTTTTTCTATGATGGCTTTGTGCATCGCACCTTCAATTCAATAGACTTTCAGTTTTTCTTAGGCGGCTTAAAGGAAGTTTATTCAAAACATGGAGGACTTGAAAAATCCTTCTCTCATGGTAAAAATAATTTTGAGAGAATTTCCAATTTTCAGCACTTGTTTTTCAATTTAGACAGTACAGCTCCGCCACAAAAATCCAGAAAACACGTTAGCAACCCTACAAAAAACAGTGCTTGCAAGAGGTTGAATATGTATTTGCGTTGGATGGTTAGAAAGGATAAAAAGGGAGTCGATTTTGGTATATGGAAAGAGATTAAAATGAGCGATTTAATGCTACCCTTGGATGTACATACGGGCAATACCTCTAGAAAACTGGGTTTACTCAAAAGAAAACAAAACGACTGGAAAACAGTGACTGAAATTACAGATCAACTTAGGAAATTTAACCCAGAAGATCCCTGTAAATATGATTTTGCGCTTTTTGGCTTAGGCGTGGTAGAAAAGTTTTAGCGAATTAAACTGTTAAACTCCGGAATGACACAGATTCCTCGATAACACCCCCTGTCAATTTTATGCTTAAAATACATGTCAAATGAGGCGACACAATCGTCCAAGGCATTCATCTCGAAAAAGCTAGAAAGTTGACTATAATTGTTCTCATCTTGCAAATATCCGCACATTACCTCATTCAACTTTACATTTATAGTCCATGTTCCATAGAAATAGCCTCTGCGACACTCACCGCTAGAGTATGGAGCTCCGTCTGCATAAAAACTGTTGAATTTACCAACTAGAGAATCATTTTTGAATTGGCACTCAGAGTGTAAATTACCGTTTTGATAATAAAATTTCGTATTACCCTCTAAAAGACCCAGTTTATAGACCTGCCATCCAAGTCTATTTCCAGAATTATTGAAAGTGAAAACCGTATCATTTTTTCGACCTTGTAATAGCGTTCCCATTTCTTTCACCTTTCCATTAGAGTGATATAGCTCGTAAGGCCCTTCGGCCTTATCCTCTGAAATAGAAAACTGAGCCATTTTTTTACCTTCGAAATTTCGAACCTCCCACTTCCCTATTCTTTCCTTATTTTCATTTACATAACCAAACAGCTCATCGGTCTTCACCCTGTTTTTTTTCCATTTTTTCTTAATGCTTTTATCCAGTTTATACGCTCGAAACTGATTATCTAACTCGTATTTCCAAAAATAAGCATCCACTTGGGTAGTATATTTATACAGCTTCTTTTGATCTTCGTAAGTCGAGTAATTCACTTTATAAAAATCTCTGGTAAAAGTTTGTTGACCTAAGTACTCAGTAATGTTGACGATTCCCTCAATATTATTAGGCTGTATTCGCTCCATATTATCAAGTTTCATGTAACTAAAATCAATCCATAATGCAACCGTATTGGATTTAGAATTATCAGGTATCAAACCAATATCCATAATTCTCGAAACTATTTTTCCTCTATTATTATGAAAATACCAGCGTTCTTTTAAAATCAATTTGTGCGATGTTTTTAACTCAAACTCTTCAATTCGTTTCATGGCATCTTCTTTTGAAACGTAACCATATTGTTCTGGCCCCTCAAAAAAAGCAGAATACTTTTCAGCAAGATAGATTAGAACTTCTTGTATGGTAAGCGATTGGTCCTTATCGAAATCGAGTTTATAGTATGGCTTATTGATTGTTTTATTAAAGTCTATTAAAGAATAGGTCTCTTTATAAAAAGAACTCACTTGATGGTACATGGGGTGGTCTTCAGAAATAAGATTATCAACGTAATCATTGTCCAAACCATATTTTAGGGATTCTCCAAGCTGCTGATTATTAAAGGACTGTATGTTTCTGTTGTAAAAAGTCCATGTTACATCGGACATATGATCTAAATACTCCTGAGCAGTCAAATATGTCGAGCCCAACGTACAGAGTAAAATGGCAAAAATTAAATTCTTTTTAATCATAAGGCAAATAAAACATGTTATCAAACACAAGCATTACGCCAAAGCTTAAATTTGCACAATGAATCACCTTGCGCACATTTATCTTGCCGGAGAGAATACGAATTTGGTGATTGGTAACTATATCGCAGATTATTTGAGGGGAAACAAATTTGACCACCTTCCTGAAGAAATAATTCAAGGCGTGTACATGCATCGCAAGATTGACACGTTTACAGATGAACACCCGAAGTTTAGAGCAGCCACCAAGTTGATACGCCCTACTATTGGTAAATACGCAGGTGTTGCGGTAGATATTTACTTTGATTATTTCTTGGCTCAACATTGGAATAAATTTCATGTCAGCAATTTGCCCGATTTTGCAAATTCAATTTATAGTCTAATAGAGCAAGAATGGGTCCATATTCCTGAAAAAGGAAGACGGTTTTACAGCTATATGGTTGCCAATAACCTTCTATACAAATACGGAGAATTGAAAACCATTGACATGGTATTTAATGGCATTCACTCAAGGACGAAGTTCGAATCAAACCTGAATCAAGCAGGAATTGTTTTAGCATCAAATAAAGAAGAGCTAGAAGGAATATTTTTTGACTTTTTTCAAGATTTAAGACAATACATCAATCACCTGAATGACTAAACTAGAAACCATAATAACAGGTGATGGTAGTACCTCATTTTTCCATCCAGAATTAGACGAGACTTACCATTCTCGACATGGCGCAATTCAAGAAGCGGTGCACGTTTTCATAAAGACTGGACTAGAGACGACTATTTCAAAAAACAACCTTAACACGGTTTCCGTATTTGAAATGGGTCTAGGAACAGGTTTAAATTGCTTACTCACTGCACTTTGGTCAATAGAAAATGCAGTAGCTATTGACTATACTGGAATTGAAAATACAGTTTTATCAGAGGAGCAGATTGAAAGTTGCAATTATGTTGCTGCGATAAACGTGCAAAAAGCTGCTGATTTATTCAAGAAAATTCACACATCAAAATGGAACAGCGCTTCAGAATTAACACCAAATTTTGTACTGAATAAAATTGAATCCAACATAGAGCAATTCAGTAGTTTGAAAAAGTTTGATGTTATTTACTTTGATGCTTTTGGCCCAAGGGTTCAGCCTTTTTTATGGGAAAGTCCTATCCTTTATAAAATGCATGAAATGCTGCGAACTGGCGGCTATTTTGTTACCTATTGTGCAAAAGGAAGTGTGAGACGAAGTTTGATTGAAATTGGTTTTGAAGTTGAGCGCTTACCTGGCCCTCCAGGCAAAAGAGAAATGCTTAGGGCAAGAAAAATGAGCTAAAGAAACCCTTCTCTTTTACGCACCAACCATTCGATTCCGAGCAAGAAAATAATCAATGCAAAAAACCACTTAAAGTCAATTAAATCTCGAAAGTTGACTTGGTTGTAAAGAATGGAACTAAAAGTTTGACTTTTTAATTTTGAAGTCAACTTTTGAAACTCACTTGGCAAATAAAACTGCCCTCCACTCTTTTCAGATAGTTTAAACAATACGTTGTGATTTGCCTCTAGATTGGCGAGTTCCACATTTACTTCAGAAACTGAAAATTGCCCAGATTTAGTGATTTCGACGCCATTTATGTTGGTTTTTGCTTCATATCTGTAGATTCCTGCATTTAATGCTCCCATATTCAGTGTGTAACCAATTTCACTTCTATCAAAACTGTATTCATAATTCAGGCTGTCGTTCTTGATTAATTTTAGTTCAATATTTGGGTCATTTATAGGTTCGTATAAGTCATTGTACAATTCTGCTTTTAAAACTATTTCTTCAGAATTCACATAGTTCGTTGCCGCATAAACCCTTAATCGACTCTTATCTTTTTTTACAGATAAATACCCAATACTGCTTTTTATAAGGTTGGTAAATAAATCCGTGTTACCGTTAATGCGATACTCAGCAAGCGGCCACTTCCAAAACCCTTCGCACATTACATATATGGAGTTCTTGCCATTAAACTCAACAAAAGTCCACAACGAAATTTCCGATTGAACGTTTCCGATTTTCTGAAAAAGAACAGTTGAACTTTTACCTTTAAAAACATACTCGCCAAAAGGCGCTTGAACGGGTGGGTATTCACTAATAATGGATGCACTTTCTTTAGGAAGGTTGAACAAGCTAAAATTAGAATTCAGCCCACCAGTTGTATAGTTTACCATACCACTCCTATTTCCTTTAATTGCAATACCAGGATTTAAAGAAATAAATTGATTGATATTTACCTGTTTACCTACAAGGTGCATCGTTGGCAATTCGGAGGAATAAATAGCAGTTAACAAATTCGCGTTTATTTTATTGGTAGTGCTTGGCAACTGATATAATATCAAGCCATTGTATTTATCCTTTAAACTATTCATCAAGTCAATTGAAAGTTCAGAGATGTTGATCAGGTCTACATCCAAATTCTCATTCTTGGCTATTACCTTCTGAATAGCACCAATATCAGGAGAAAGTGTATGATAAATTAGTGCTACTTGTTCTTTAACATCCAACACTTCCACAGGTATTACCACTCTGTTGTTTACGGTGTTTGACTCTCCATCTATTTCATCTAATTGCACTGTAATGAGCTGAATTCCTACTTTTTTCGCCTCAAATTCCACCTTAAATTTGAGTATTTCACTCTGTGAATTATAGCTGTATTCTTTGGTGAAACTTTCACCAGATGACGAATTTATTCTTAAAACAGATGATTTTCCCTTTAAAAAATTGGACTGTATCGACACGTGAATTGGGAATTTATTTCCCAAGTACACAATTTTATTATAGCGCGTTTCAATAATTTTTTGATCGGGTCTTTTGGAGGTATCTCCAAGGGCAATAATATCTATTGGAGTTTTTGTTTTTAAATCTACATAATCTGGATCTACACCCAAATTATAAATACCATCACTAAGCAAAACATGACCAGCGATGTTTCTAAAACTAAAATTGTCGTCTACATATTTCAAATAAGCAGAAATATTGGTGCCTTTCTCAGAAAAAGTGGAGCTTTCAACAACTTCATTTCCAAACCCAATCACGTTTAATTCTACGTTATCAATAGTTTTAACATTCTCTTTCAAGCTATTAATAAGCTCTTTTATTTGACTACTATCTTTATTTGCTAGTATGGATTCGGACTGATCTATTCCTATTAAAAACAGCGGTTTCTCCTCTTCGGAACTCACATATTTTACAAGGGGGTCTAAGAGAAATAGTCCAATTAAAAACAAAATAACGAAGCGCAGCGCAGCTAAACCAATTCTGACTTTATTTGAATAGCCATCTGGTTTAAAAAAGTAAAGGGCAACAGAGCTGCCAGCACTAAAAATCAATAATGGCAAAAGCCATGAAATATTTTCTCCAAATTGAATCATAAAAAAAAGCCCTTGTAAGGGCTTCCAAAATTGCACATTTATTAATATTACGTATTGATAAACTTGTTTTAAGAAGTTAACATTCCACCATCGACATTAACCGTTTGACCAGTAATGTATCCCGACATATCAGAAGCCAAAAACAAAGCTAAATTAGCAACATCATCAGGAGTTCCCCCTCTCTTTAATGGAATAGCATCACGCCATTGTTGCACCATATCCTCGGGAAGTTTTCCGGTCATTTCAGTTTCTATAAAACCTGGAGCTATTGCATTGCAACGAATATTTCGAGATCCCAATTCCAGCGCTATAGAGCGCGTAAACCCTAAAATCCCAGCCTTAGAAGCTGCATAGTTAGATTGTCCTGCATTTCCTTTTACGCCGACTACAGAGCTTAAATTGATGATTGAACCTTCGCGTTGTTTGAGCATGGTTCGCTGAACTGCTTTGGTCATATTAAAAACTGACTTCATGTTAATGTTAACCACATCATCCCACATTTCTTCAGTCATTCTCATTAACAAATTATCCTTGGTAATGCCTGCATTATTGACAACCACATCAATTCTACCACCAAAATCTTTAAGTACATCAGCGATTAGTTTTTCTGCAGAATCGAATTTAGCAGCATCCGACTTATAACCCTTTGCTTCAACACCAAATGCTTTCAGCTCATTTTCGAGCTGCTTTGCCTTTTCATCAGACGATAAATAAGTAAACGCTACATGGCAACCTGACAGGGCAAACTTTTCAGCTATTCCCCTTCCTATTCCTCTTGAGGCACCGGTTATTATAGCAACCTTTCCTTCTAATAACTTCATGTTTAATTATAAAATGATTAAAATACTACAATATTTACCCTTCTATTTAAAATCAACTTGTTAGGGTCATTTTGAACTTCTTCCTGAGAAAACCTTGGTGTAGATTCACCAAAATATTCTTTTCTAATGTCTTGTTTAATTCCTTGGCTTCTCAAGTATTCTTCAACAGAATCGGTTCGTTTTTTAGACAACTCTAGATTGTATTTTTCATTTCCTACATGATCAGAATGCCCGCTTAGATAAACTTTAGCATCTGGTTTATCTTTCATGTAATCTAAAAACGCAACGAGCTTGCCTCTACTGTATTCCGTAACTAGTTTAGCGTTCGTACCAAAGTGAATCGTTTGTTCATACTTCGCAACAAAAGGCCCTCCGGCGTCTTCCGTCTTTTCCTTTCCATCAATTGCATCTTTTCCTGGGTAATTTGCAGTTAATCTATCCTCTGAAATCCCCTGATTAACCATATAGTTGTAAGCTTTTAATGCTCTTTTTCTGGCCATGTCCTTGTCTTCTCCCGGAAGTGCAGCACCATAAATTTCCGCTGTAATTCCATCATTAGCTTGCATAAGCGCAACCTTTTCATCTAACTCAGCTCTATACGTGGAGTCTATTGATCCGTTTTCAAGTAAAACGATACTGTCAATAATTAATACCGAAGCAACTTTTTTTCCTATATTAGCTAGCATTTCATCATCAGTTTCTTCCTCCGAGCCCTCAGTTATCATGTACAGGTCAAAAGCGCCAAAACCTCCTTGCCGGTTTGAAGCAACAAACGCATACGACCCATCATGTCCACCCAAATAATTGATTTCATCGTATGGGCTATTAATTGGAATTTTCAAATTTTCTGGTGTGCTCCATTTTTCGCCCCTCAAGTAGGAAACAAAAATATCGTAGCCACCAATAGACGAGTGTCCATTGGAGCTAAAGTATAAGGTGGTATCATTAAGCATAAAAGGTGAATCTTCATCTTGAATGGTATTTAATTCTGGCCCAATATTTTTAAGCTCTCCCCAATCATCTTCTCCAATATTTTCACTAATATATAAGTCCCTTCCGCCAATACAGTCAAAGCGTGTTGCACTTAAAATCATGTAAGATCCATCGGGTGAAATTGTAGCAGAAGTTACCTGCGAACCGGTTCGGCTAAATTCTTCACTAAACTTTGCTGGCTGCACCCAATTCTCACCATTGAAATTGACGTGTTCTATCTGGTTGTCTTTGTATAAGTATAATTCCTTTTCATCTGAGGAGATTGATACTGTTGCATCGTGTTTTTCAGAATTACGAATTACATTATCAAAAACATCCATGTTGTTTATGTTCTGAACTTCTGTAAAAATTCCAAACTTCTTTTTTGCTACATAAATATCTTCAAAATATTCTCCATCGGTGTATAGTAAACCACCTGTTGAAGCTTCTCGTCGAGACGTAAATAACAAAGTCTCTCCTTTCTCCATAATAATTGGTCCATATTCTGAAAATGCAGAGTTTACCTCTTCACCCAAGTTCTCAATTTTCACAAAGCTTCCATCTTCCAAAAAATACTTATGAATATTCTTTTCATTAGTTTCTACGCTTGCTAAAATATCCTCACTTTCTTCCATCAGGTCCTTACCTTCTTCACATTGTTGAATGTAAGCCTGTACTTCTTTTTCACGCAGTTTTCCTTGCTTACCTGGCGGCAATGCTTCGGCCATATAGGTAGAATAAGAAGCCGTTGCGAATAGAAAGTCATGCTCTAAATGATAAACCCTACCCATGTAATAGAACAACTCTGGCATATCTTCTCTATTACCATCACGTTCAGCTTTTTCTAAATATTTTTTTGCAGCAAGCTTGTTGAACGACCCTTCGTATATAGTCATTCCTAATTCAAAATTTACTCTAGCATCGTTGGTATCATCTTCGTGCAACATTGAATACAACTTAAAAGCATCTGTAAACTCTTCCATTTGAAAATAGGCACGAGCTTGTTTTAGCACCTTTTTCCGCTCATCCTCTGTCATTTTTTCTTGGGCGAACCCACACAACCCAACAAATAGTGTCAGTATTGCAACAAGTAATCTCTTTTTCACAGATATAGTATTTGAAACAAAAATAGTCAAGCGAATGACCTAATAAAGGAACAAAGGTAATAAGTACATTCAAACGATAAATGGCAACTCACTAAAAAGGGAATTAATTAATAAATCGCCCGTCATACTTGCGGTCTGGAATTATACAAGATTCGCTTCGACCAAAAACCTTATACCTGTTTTTAGCAATGACATCGTATATAAAATCCCTCAAGCGTTTTGGAACTAACCAAAACACACTCATCAAGTGCCAGAATCCGCCCAATCTAACTACTATTTTTAGCGCCGCTGAAGATTTAGTGTACAGTTGATTTTGATGGTAAAAAAGAATTGAATCGACCTGTGCCAATTTTGGGTAATCTTCAATTAACTTATTGTAATTTTCTCCACCAATTTGAGCGAAAAGAAAGTTCTTCTTTGCGTCTCTTTGGATAACAAATTTTACGGTGGAGTCGCATAAGTTGCATACGCCGTCATAAAACACCACATTATCAGGGACTTTAGTCATAATTTAAGCCTTCAAATTTAATCCTGAAATAAATGATATACGCATAGTTTTATCAAAAAATTAATAAGATATTTGCCGCCCAAATTATTAACCGCGGTCTCGAACCGCAAAAAATAAAATTATGGCTACAAAAATTAGACTCCAAAGACACGGTAAGAAAGGAAATCCATACTACTACATAGTAGCTGCGGATAGTCGTGTAAAAAGAGATGGAAAATACATTGAACGTTTAGGGGATTATGACCCAAACACAAACCCTGCAATTATCAATATTGATTTTGATAGAGCATTGTATTGGGTTAAAACAGGTGCGCAACCTACTGATACTGCAAGAGCAATTTTGTCTTACAAAGGTATCATGATGAAAAATCACCTTGATAAGGGTGTCCTAAAAGGTGCTCATACTCAAGCTCAAGCTGATGCCAAGTTTGAAAAATGGGTTGCTGAAAAATCGAACAAGATTGAAGGTAAAGTTGATACGCTTAAGAAAGCTGAAGGTGCAGAAGCTGCTAAGAGATTAGCCGCTGAAAAAGAGGTTAATGAAAAACGTCTTGCTGAGTTCCAAGCTAAAGAAGCTGAATTACATGCAGCAGCAGAAGCTGCAGCGGCTCCAGCTCCAGTTGAAGAGGCTGCTGAAACGGCAACTGATGTTGTTGAAGAAGTAGTAGAAACTGTTGAAGAAGTAGTAGAAGCTGTTACTGAGAAAGCTGAAGAGGTTGCCGAAAAAGTAACTGAAGCTAGCACTGAGGAATCTTCTAAAGAAGAAACTCCTGCTGCAGAAGAGGAAAAGAAAGAAGGCTAAATTATGACGCATGACGATTGTTACTACTTAGGTTACATCGTCAAACCGCATGGTCTTAAAGGAGCTTTTCAAGTTTCATTAGACGTAAGTTTTCCGGAAGAATATTCAAAAATGGAATCAGTGTTCATCGAATTAGATGGACAATTGGTTCCATTTTTTATTTCATCTGTTGCTGTTCAAGCAAATGGAAAAGCACGCATAGAAATAGAGGATATTGCCACAACTGATGACGCCCGTAAACTGGTTGGTAAAAAACTATTCTTACCCTTAACGGTGTTACCAAAGCTAACGGGCAATCATTTCTATCATCATGAAATTCAAGGCTATTTGCTTATTGATGAAAACGATATTGAAGTTGGCCTAATCAAGGAAATTCAAGACTCCCCTGCTCAAGATTTAATTGTAGTTCATAGAAATGGAAAAGAAATACTAGTTCCAATCTTAGAAAACACCATACTAAAATTAGACCGAGAGGGAAAAACATTGAAAGTGAACCTGCTTCCCGGTTTATTGGAAATTTTTAGCTAGTCAATAGTAGGTCGATCTGTTCTTTTAAAAGCTCAATTGTCTTTTCGTTATTTACCCGTTTAGTTTTAAAGTCAATTAATGTATGGCAATGACTAATAGCTACTTTCATTGGTAGCACATGTATATTCAGGTAATTCATAACCCCTGTAAAATGATCAAGGCCTCTCAAGTTACCCGCTCGTCCACTCGATATTCCTATTAATAAGGCTTTTTTTCCTTTAATTCTATCTGGAGAAAAAGCATCGATAAATGCTTTAAGAGCACCTGGAAAGCTGCCGTTGTACTCGGGAATTACAAAAACAAATTTGTCCGATTTGGAAATATACTCCTCGGCTATTTCATTCAATGGCGCATCTGAATTTCCATACACTTCATTATCAAAGGCAAAATCATTTGGCAAGTGCTCCAAATTCAACACTTTACATGTTTCGTTTTTACCAATCAATAAGGCCTCTATTTCCTTCGCGAAAATCGAGCTATTGCTCAGTTTCCTATTTGTTCCACTAATAATTGTAATCATGCCTTGTCAACAAATTTGTGTTTAAACATTGTGTATAAAAGCGGAGAACACTGAAATACCTCCACGTGCAAATAAAGTACTTTTAGCTAATTGAAAAGCACCTCATTTTACTACTTGTTAGAGAACTGTAACAAATTAAATATCAGTAAAATACTGCGTTGCTTCGACAGTTAATGTTTTAAAATAACTCAGGAATGGGAAAAATAATAGCAATTGCGAATCAAAAAGGTGGAGTTGGAAAGACTACTACTGCCATTAATCTTGGTGCAAGTTTAGGGGCCTTAGAAAAAAAGGTACTTATTGTAGACGCCGATCCTCAAGCAAATGCTACTTCTGGTGTAGGTCTTGATCCAAAAAATGTAAAGACCAGCATATATGAGTGTATCATTCATAATATAAACCCTGCTGATATTGTTTTACATACCGACTCTCCTAACCTTGACATACTGCCTGGTCATATCGATTTAGTTGGTGCGGAAATCGAAATGATTAACCTTCCAAATAGAGAAAAAATGATGCGCATGGCGCTAACAAACATTAAGGATGACTATGATTTTATAATTATTGATTGCTCTCCATCTTTAGGTTTGGTTACCGTCAATGCACTTTGTGCCGCGGACTCAGTTATTATTCCTGTTCAGTGTGAATACTTTGCGCTGGAAGGTTTAGGAAAATTATTGAATACGGTAAAAATCGTTCAAAATTTATTGAATAAAGACCTTGAAATTGAAGGCATGTTGTTGACTATGTATGATCAGCGTCTTCGATTAGCCAATCAAGTTGTAGAAGAAGTTAAGATGCACTTTCAGCAATTGGTTTTTAACACCATTATCTTCAGAAATACAAAATTGGGCGAAGCGCCATCTCATGGTGAAACCGCGATAATGTTTGACGCAACATGCAAAGGAGCGGTAAACTATCTTAACTTGGCGAGGGAAATTCTACAAAAGAATAATCTAACTCGATTGACGGACGAAGAAAAAATTATCGAAGTAGGAAATGGCCAATAAAAAAAGAGCACTCGGTAGAGGTTTAAGTGCATTATTAGAAAACGCCGATACTGATATAACATCAAAGTATTCTGCAGCTGATAGTCATGTTGCAGGATCCATCAGCGAAATAGCCATAGGATCTATAACTCCAAACCCTTTTCAGCCTAGAAAACAGTTCAGCACTGAAGCACTGCAAGACCTTATGGATTCCATTAAGGTGCATGGTGTAATTCAACCGGTTACTGTTCGAAAGGTAGGGAATAATCAATTTCAACTTATTTCTGGAGAACGAAGATTTCGCGCATCTACTTTAGCAGGCTTACCAACTATTCCGGCCTACGTAAAGATTGCGAATGATCAATCCATGCTGGAAATGGCATTGATTGAAAATATTCAGCGCGAAAACCTCGACCCTATTGAGATTGCCGTTTCATATGAACGACTGATCAAAGAGTGCAACCTAACTCAAGAAGAAATGGCAAGTAGAGTTGGGAAAAGTCGAGTTTCTATTACCAATTTTCTGCGTTTACTTAAGTTGCCTGATGAAATAAAAAAAGGGCTTCAAGAACGCAAACTCTCGATGGGTCATGCACGTGCATTATTGAGTATTGATGATGAAAAGAAAATGATGAGGCTCTATTATTCTATACTAGAGAATAGTCTTTCAGTTCGAAAAGTCGAAGAACAGTCAAAAGAACTCTCAAATTCCGACTCCGACTCGAGCAAAAGACAAAAAGCATCTCCCCTTTCTTTTGAAGAAAAAAGCTGGGTGAGTTCCCTGTCAAATGATTACGCGACAAAAATTGCTCTAAATCGGGATGTTGAAGGAAAAGGTAAACTCGTTTTCCATTTTTCTTCCGCTTCTGAAATGGAAGAATTGATTAAGAAATTAAAACAGTAAGCGCTGAGCGAAACTGCTGATGCAGCGGCTTTTAATCTTTATTTTCGCGGCAATGCGAGTAATCTTAATTTTATTTTTTTCACTTTGCACCCACTTGGTTTCAGCGCAGGCTGACAGCGTTGCTGTGGAAGGTAAAATTGTAACAGAAGAAAATATTCCTGACTCGCTTTTAGCGGCGCAACATTCACCAAAAAAAGCCGCACTCTTATCGTTAATTCCCGGAGGAGGCCAGATTTACAATAAAAAATATTGGAAGGTTCCTTTTATTTATGCAATAGGTGGAGCCGCTGTGTATTTCTCGGCTAGTAATTATAAGAACTACCAGTTATTTCGCGAAACGCTGATCTCTAGGGTGGATTCAAATTCTGACGCACCAGATAATCATCCTCAACTGACTCAATCTGGCGTGCAAGCAGAAATGGAAAAACACCAAAAAAACTTCGAACTTCTATTAATAGGTGCAGTGCTCGTATATGCAATTCAAATTGTTGATGCCACAGTTGATGCCCACCTAATGTACTTTGATGTAAGTGATGATTTATCACTGCAAGTGCGCCCTGAAATATTGAATTTGAATAATTTAGCATACAACCCACACCAATTTAAGCCAACATTAGGTTTAAGCATAAAGCTGCACATAAGATGAATATTGCAATCATAGGTTATGGTAAAATGGGTAAGGAAATTGAAAAAATTGCCCTAGAAAGAGGACATACTATTTCGCTAAAGGTTACGAGTCAAAATGCCGATTACGCACCTGCCGACCTACAATCAAGTGACGTTGCCATTGAATTTTCCATTCCAGAAGCCGCCAAACAAAATATCTTTAAGTGTTTTGAAGCAAATGTTCCTGTGGCAGTTGGAACGACAGCTTGGTATGCAGATTTTGAAGAAGTGGCAGCAAAGTGTACAACTGAAAATCAGGCATTACTGTATGCTTCAAATTTTAGTTTAGGCGTAAATCTATTTTGGCAAATGACCGATAAACTTTCTGCTTTAATGGAAAACCACAAGGAATATACGGCTTCAATAAACGAAATCCATCATACCGAAAAGTTAGATGCGCCGAGTGGTACAGCAATTACTACTGCTGAAAAAATAATTTCAAATTCTAGTAATTTGAACGACTGGTTCCTTTCTGAAAATGGAAAAACGCAAGAGCTGTCTCTGCCCATTTCTGCTGAACGTATACCCAATGTACCCGGCACGCACACCGTTACCTATGCATCTGACATTGACAAAATAGAATTAACCCACGAAGCTAAAAGCCGCAAGGGATTTGCATTAGGCAGCGTATTAGCAGCTGAATTTTTACATAAAAAACAAGGTGTTTTCACCATGAATGACCTCTTAGGTATTTAAACCGCAACACATGAACGCATTAGTAATAGCAATTTTTTGTATACCCATTTACCTTTCACTTTTCATTTTATTTCCAAAAGCAAATCGACCAATTTGGGAAGCGGCAATACCGGGGTATAACTTATTTATTTGGCTTAAAATTACTAAAAAACCGTGGTGGTGGGTTTTTCTATTGCTTTTTCCAGGAGTTAACTTCCTTATGGTCATGATTATGAGTGTAAATATGGCAAATGCTTTCAACCAACGAAAAAGCTCAGACACCTATTTAGCCTTTTTCTTACCATTCTTGTATTTACCGAAATTGGCATTTGATAAAAAAGCAAAGTTTGTTGGCCCCGAAGATGTTTCAGATAAAAAGAAATCGGGAGCAACAGAATGGCGTGATGCTATTTTATTCGCCATAGTTGCAGCCTCGATCATCAGAACTTATGTTTTTGAAGCCTATACCATCCCAACTGGATCCATGGAAAAATCATTGCTGATAGGAGACTTTTTGTTTGTGAGCAAAGTAGCCTATGGACCAAAATCGCCTCAAACTCCTTTGGCCATTCCCTTTGTGCACCATACCATTCCAATTTTAAATTCAAAATCGTATACCGAAATTTTGACGTTACCTTATTTGAGACTTCCAGGTTTTGGTTCGATTGAAAGAAATGACGTGGTCGTTTTTAACTTTCCCGCTGGTGATACGGTAATTCTCGATATGCAAGACCGCAGTTATGAGGATATCGTTAGAGAAGTAACCTACCAGTACAAGAGAAATGATTTACAAGCTGGAAAAACACTAGTTAGCGATGCACAATACGATAATGAAGCTCGAAATGCTATCTGGAAAAACAAAGAAATGTCTATTCGGCCAGTGGATAAACGAGAAAACTATGTAAAACGATGTGTAGCCATAGCTGGAGATACGATTCGCATTGAAAATGGTATTTTGTATGTAAATGGAACTATCGCTTATATCCCTCCAAGAATGCAGTACAAATACTACGTGCAGACCAATGACTGGTTGAATCAAAAGCGAATGAAAGCATCCTTCGATATTAATTTTGCAGATCTTCAAAAAGTGGGTGGAACACCGGGATACATTATTCCGCTTACCATTGAAGGCTGCGAAAAAATGAAAAAATTTCCCGCTGTAACGGGTATGGAGCCCTACCTTAAAAAAGGGGCTGACCCGACTAATCGAGTATTTCCAAACAACAAAAAGTACAAATACTCAGAAGATAACTTTGGCCCGCTATGGATACCTAAAGCTGGAGTTACAATTCCAATATCACCAGAAAATATCGCTCCATTTGTTCGAATAATTAACACTTATGAAGGTAACACACTAAAAGTGACTGGTAATGAAGTATTTATAAACGGCAAGGCAGTAACCGAATACACCTTTAAAATGAACTACTACTGGCTCATGGGAGACAATCGGCACAATTCGTTGGATTCTAGGTTTTGGGGATTTGTACCAGAAGATCATGTGGTTGGTAAAGCAAGTTTCATTTGGTTAAGTCTGGATCAAGATCTTGGTTTAATGGACGGGAAAATTCGTTGGGATAGAATGTTTACTTGGATTGAGTAATTCAGTTCTACTTCCTTCGGCTTTATTTCCGCCAATTAGCTACTTTGCTCTAATTCTTAGTGAAAACAAGCAAGGTAGAACTCCGATTATAGAACACAATGATTTTTTTGTCAAGCAAACTATCCGCAATCGATATCGGATATATACTGCGCAAGGCGATCATTTATTAAGTGTTCCACTGGTTTCAAAAAGCTCTAAAACCTTGCTAAAGTCCATTGAAATTAATTACGAAATGCCTTGGCAAAAAGAGCATTTCCGTACGTTAAATGCCGCCTACTCCTCCACTCCATTTTACGAACATTATATAGAAGCTTTAATGCCTTTGTTTGCAACAAAATTTTCTTCCTTGTTAGCAATGAACACTTGGGCATTTGAAAAAGTAATAGAATTATTGGACTTGTCAATAACCGTTGAGTATTCGGATAAATACATAGAAAGTGAATTGGAAAAAGATTTTAGAAGCACACGAAACGAGCTTTTCCAAGAATTTAAAGCAAGCTACTACCAATTAAACTTTGACCAAGGATTGCCATTTATTTCTAACCTCTCGATTTTAGATCTACTGTTTAATATAGGTCCAGAAAGTCGAATTTGGCTGAACAAAGCAGCTCAGTAGAAAAATTCTTTATTATTTTCGGAATTCATACCCTGAACTATGAAAAACCGAAGAGATTTTATTAAAAAATTTTCAGCTCTTACTGGCTTAGCTGCAACTATACCTATATCCTCCAGCGCCTTAAGCAAAACGAGTTCAACATTTAATAGCTTACTTCTTGAAGATATTCCAGCAGAAGGTGCTGATAATGAAGACTTTTGGGCATGGGTTCAGCAATCCTACACAGCAAGCCCCAATTTCATCAATCTAAACAACGGAGGCGTTAGTCCTCAGCCCATTATTGTACAAGAAGCCTTTAAGCGTTACATGGATATTTGTAATGAAGCACCTTCCTACTATATGTGGCGGGAGTTTAATAGAGATGTAAAAGCTGTAAAAGAAAAACTAGCAAAATTAGCAGGTGTTACTGCTGATACCATTGCTATAAATAGAAATACAACTGAGGCGCTAGATACCATTATCAATGGGCTTCCACTGAAAAAGGGAGATGAAATTGTTTTGAGTGTATTTGACTATCCGAACATGAAAAATGTATGGAAAATGCGCGAAAAACGCGATGGAATTCTCTTGAAATGGGTCACCTTCCCTGCCCCATGCAATGATGAGGATTTTCTGGTAGAACAATATGTAAAAGCCATGACCCCAAAAACAAAATTGGTTCACATTACGCATTTGATCAATTGGACGGGACAAGTTTTACCTGCTCGAAAAATTGCGGATAAAGCGAAAGAAAAAGGCATTGAGGTCTTAGTTGATGGCGCCCACAGTTTTGCTCATATTGACTTCAAAATTTCTGATTTGAACTGCGATTATTTTGGAACCAGTTTGCACAAATGGCTTTGCGCTCCTTTTGGAACTGGCCTAATGTATGTCCATCCTTCAAAGATTAAAAAACTATGGCCTTATTTCCCAAGTGAAGAACCCGATGGAAATAAAATGAATAAAATGGAAAATTTGGGAACTCATAATATTCCCGCTAAAATGGCCATTGGCCAAGCGATTAATTTTCACTTACTCATTGGAGCTCAGAGAAAACAGCGACGTTTGTTTGAATTAAAGCAGTATTGGATAGATAAAATTAAAGACGATAAGCGCTTTGTATTTTACACTCCGCAAGACGCTAAATATTCTGGAGCAATAGCAACTGTGGGTATAATAGGACAGTCAGGTCCAGAAATTTCAAAGAAATTGCAAAAATTAGCTCAAATTCACACCACCAATGTACAGGTAGAAAATGTTGATGGAGTGCGCGTTACACCGCACATTTACACTCGATTTCAAGATTTAGATCGTCTAGTAGAGGGCCTTTTAAAAATTGCTTCGGAATAATAGTTCTCGATACATTTTTGTTCCGCAGGCTTCACAAAAACACTCCCTGCTCGCCGGCAGGCAAGGAACTGACAGGTAGTTTAAATTTATATTCGAAACTGATATTCACAACTTGTAGTAAATTCGAATGCTTCGACTGTAAGGAGAATTGTATCGAGAGAGCTCCAAAAATAATTGCAACAGAATTCTTGATTTCAATAGAATTCCGAAACCTTCAATAATTACATTTGTTTGCTGGATAAATCCTACGACACATGAGTGCTACAAAATCAAAAAAAGAAGAGTTAGCGTTTAATAAAAACGAAGACAAAATGAAGCTCAAAATTGCTGAGCTCGATAGACATTTGGCCAAAATTGCAGAAGGAGGCGGAAAAGCTCGTATGGAAAAACATCGTGCAAAAGGAAAAATGACTGCACGAGAGCGTATCGATTATTTAATTGATGATCCGAAAGATTTCTTTGAAGTAGGTGCTTTTGCTGGAATGGGAATGTATAAAGAATACGGCGGTTGTCCAGCTGGTGGCGTTGTTTGTGGTGTTGGTCAAATTGGTGGTCGCAGAGCAATGATAGTAGCAAATGATGCTACCGTGAAAGCTGGCGCTTGGTTTCCTATTACAGGAAAGAAAAACCTGAGAGCTCAAGAAATTGCCATGGAAAATAGATTGCCAATTATCTATTTAGTTGACAGTGCTGGAGTCTTCCTGCCTATGCAGGATGAAATCTTTCCAGACAAAGAGCACTTTGGACGTATTTTCAGAAACAATGCAATAATGTCTTCTGAAGGAATCATTCAGATAGCAGCAGTAATGGGTTCTTGTGTTGCAGGTGGTGCTTATTTACCCATCATGTCAGACGAAAGTCTTATCGTGGATAAAACAGGAACCATATTCCTTGCTGGCTCTTATTTAGTAAAAGCCGCCATAGGAGAAGATATTGACAATGAAACACTTGGAGGAGCTACAACGCATACCGAGATTTCTGGCGTTTGTGATGTTAAAGCACTCAACGATAAAGATTGTTTGGATAGAATCAAGAAAATGATGGGGAAAATTGGCGCTTTCGAGAAGGCCGGTTTTAATCGTGAAAAATCATTTGCACCCAAACTTAACCCTGAAGAAATACTCGGTCTTCTGCCTATTGAAGTGCAAGGCCAGTACGATGTGCGAGAAGTTATAAAAAGAATTGTCGACAATTCCGAAATTGATGAATACAAAGAGGGATTTGGAAAAACGATTGTTTGCGCCACTGCAAGAATAGACGGTTGGGCGGTTGGAATTGTGGCCAATCAACGTCAATTGGTAAAGTCTAAAACTGGTCAAATGCAGTTTGGTGGGGTTATCTATAACGATTCTGCAGACAAAGCCGCTCGCTTTATTATGAATTGCAACCAAAAGAAAATTCCTTTAGTATTTCTTCAAGACGTTACAGGATTTATGGTTGGTAGCCAGTCTGAACACGCAGGTATAATCAAAGACGGCGCGAAATTAGTAAACGCGGTGTCCAATTCTGTTGTTCCTAAATTCACCATAGTAATGGGCAACTCATATGGCGCTGGAAACTACGCCATGTGCGGTAAAGGTTATGACCCGCGTTTTATTGTGGGTTGGCCTACTGCAAAAATTGCCGTAATGGGCGGGTCTCAAGCAGCTAAAACATTATTACAGATTCAAGTGGCCAGTATGAAATCGAAGGGTGAAACGATTTCGCCTGAGAAAGAAGCTGAACTTCTTAAGAAAATAACGGATAAATACGATGAGCAAACTACTGCTTATTATGCCGCCTCGCGCATTTGGATGGATGCTATCATTAATCCAACTGAAACACGAAACTGGATAAGTATGGGTATTGAAGTGGCTAACGGAGCTCCAATTACAAAACGTTTTAACGTTGGGGTGATTCAAACATAGAATTTAGGCGTTTTTATTTCCATCATTCCCGACCACGATCGAGAAGCTTATTGTATAGGTTGTAGATTCCCACCTTCGTGGGAATGACGGTAAGTTATATGTTGTACTAATTTTAAATGAAAGTAAAAAATACAGTAAGGACGTCATTCCCGCGCAGGCGGGAATCTTTGCCTAGTCTAGTTCGAAGAATTACGAAATGACGTAGATTATAAAATACTTTGAATTAAAAAATGAATACTCCAGAACAACCCAATAATCCTTTGCACGGTGTGAAACTAGTGACCATGGTTGAAACCTTAGTGGAATTTTTCGGCTGGGAGAAACTGGGAACAAAGATTACCATAAACTGTTTTATTTCCGATCCTTCCGTGAAATCTAGTTTGAAATTTCTAAGAAAAACTCCTTGGGCAAGAGAAAAAGTAGAGCTACTCTATATTGAGGTTGAACGCAGAAAAGCAGTGAAAATGGCTAAGCAAAATAACTCTTAAACCATATACCGGCAGTTTTTATATAAAACCAATATGTACTTTCACGCTAGAATTCTTTAACCTTATGGGAGATATAGTCGCTGAAATTTTTAAATTCTTATTTAAACTGAATTTTATAAGAGGCAGCTATTACGGCTTTTACAAAAGAGTGTTTAGACCCTTGCAGCTGTTTCATGGAGTTAAGAAAAGCATTCAAATCAAAGGATCAGCCCTGCAGTTGCACATAGACGATTGGGTGCAGCAAAACGCTTTTCTACTTGGTGAATACGAAGAAGCTGAATTCATGGCGATAAGCACTTTTATAAAACACGATTGCGTATTTATAGATATAGGCGCAAACTTTGGCTGGTACACGCTATACGCCTCTAGTCTTATCGGAAAAGATGGAAATGTAATTGCTTTTGAACCTTTTCCTGAAAACTACAAACGGCTTAAAAAAAATATTGAGCTTAACCCAAAGCGCAAAATAATAGCAGAAAACGTGGCTGTTGGAGAAAAAAAAGGTCAGCTCGATTTATACTACAATAAGGAAGAGCAAAATCTTGGAATGGTGAGTAAAAACATGACTCCAAATTCCAGTAAAAAAACAGTACCAATGATTGCTCTTGATGATTATGTCATCGACAAAAACATTGAAAAAATAGATTTCATAAAAATAGATATTGAAGGTGCAGAATTCCATGCACTAAAAGGGATGAAGACAGTTTTAAAAAAATATAAACCTGTTTTATTGATTGAAATATTGCATTACCAAGATGATAGAAAGCTAATCTTAAGCTTTCTCAAGGACTTGGGCTATCAGCAATTGTTTATAGCTGATAATGGTTCAATTAAAGCTAAGGAAAGTAATGAGACACGTGAGAATTATATCTTTACCTATTCTGCTAAAATTCAAGGGCAATGAATGATTGAATTCTCTTATTAAATAATTCCTTCATTTTTTGCGTTACGTTCACCTAAATATTTGATTATGAAAGTTTTCATTACATCGCTATTGTTATTCTCCATATCATACGGATATGCTCAACAACCCGATTTTAAAGCGCTAAAAAAATCACTAGCCGAACTCAATGAATCGCTTTACATTTCTAAATATGAGGTGAGTAATGGGGATTATAAAAAATTTAGAAATTATTTAATTAAAAGTTCAAACACAACTGCGCTAAAAATTACTGTTGTAGATACTTTGTTCTGGAGAAGTAAAACTGCTTACAACGAACCTTATGTAAAACACTATTATCAGCATGAGGCTTACCAAGTTTACCCAGTGGTTGCTATTTCCTATAAGGCAGCAACTGCTTATTGTTCTTGGTTGTCAGAACAATACAATCAAAACAAAAAAAGAAAATTTGAAAAAGTAAACTTTAGATTACCTACGAAAGAAGAATGGGTAACTGCTGTCCAGGCAAGAAACAAAGAAGCTATTTATCCATGGGAAGGCGATTCAGTATTTAGAGAAAATGGGGCGTCTAGAGCAAATTTTAAAAGATCGAAAGAGCAGATAAAAGATGTTCAATACACAAGCGAAGCAGATATTCTTGCCCCTGTTGAGTCCTATTGGCCGAACAAACTAGGCATTTATAACCTCTCGGGCAATGCAGCGGAAATGCTTTTAACTGAAGGTACAACAGCCGGAGGCGGATGGATCAATACTTCTGAATACCTTTCCATAAATGCAAAAGATCCATTTAAAGAAAACTTTGCTCCCAACACTGCCATAGGTTTTCGTTGGGTAATGGAGGTTATTGAACCTTAAAACAAAACACCATGCAGCCTTTTCACCTCGCAATTCCAGTTCAAAACCTAAAACTTTGTAGAGCATTTTATGGCAATATATTGGGCTGCTCAGAAGGTAGAAGCTCAGAAAAATGGGTTGATTTCAATTTTTTTGGCCATCAATTGGTGCTTCATCAAGTAGAACTCAAATCGATTAAGGAGAAAGATTCAAATCCAGTTGACGGGCATGAAATTCCGGTGCCACACTTTGGTGTTGTACTGAACTGGGACTTATGGGAGGCATTGGCTCTAAAATTAAAAGGCCATAAGGTTGAATTCATAATTGAACCTTATATTAGGTTTGAGGGAGAAACAGGCGAACAAGCTACCTTATTCTTTCATGATCCAGAAGGAAATGCATTAGAATTTAAAGCGTTTCGGAACATCAGCCAATTATTTGCTAAATAGCCCGTTATTTAACCTTTTTAAGACTTCGTTTGAAGATGAATTAGTCTATTTCTGTTGTATAATACTCTTATGAAAAAAATTGTCTCAGAAACTTTTCAAATTTCCGTTGGTGTTTTACTTGCAAGTATTGGCCTAAAGGTGTTTCTTCTGCCAAATGGTTTTCTAGATGGTGGTGCAACAGGCATTGCTATTCTATTAAGTGAGGTAACCGGCGTTGACATATCTTTTCTTTTGTTATTTGTAAGTTTTCTTTTTCTCGCATGGTATTCTTTGAGCAAACGAATCTTTACAAAATCAATAGTCTCAATAGTCGCTCTTGCAATAATGATTCACTACGAAAACTTTGAACCTGTGACCGATGACAAGTTACTCATTGCGATTTTTGGAGGTCTCTTTCTTGGATCTGGAATTGGTTTAACGGTTAAAAACGGTGCTGTTTTAGATGGCTCTGAGATACTCGGTATTTTTATAAACGAACGCTACGGGATTAGTATTGGAAAAGTGATTTTAGTATTTAATGTAATACTGTTCAGTGTAACTGCAGCTTTACTATCCATTGAAGTCGCTATGTATTCCATTCTAACCTTCCTAATAACTGCAAAAGTGATTGACCTAATGATTGAAGGTTTCGAAGATTTTGTAGGCCTAATGATTGTTTCGGATGAATCCTTAGCAATAGAACAAAGTCTAACTAAAGAAATTGGTGTTGGAATGACCATTTACAAAGCGAGCAGTGGCTTTGGAAAACGAGGCGAGCAAGGCGAAAAACAAATTATTCACACCGTAATTAACCGTATAGATATTCGGAAAACTTACAATATTATTGATAAGCACGACGAAAGTGCTTTTATCATTGAGTTTCACGTCAACGATATAAAAAGCGGAATACTCAGAAAATATTTAACTACGGAAAGCCTAAAGACTTTGAAACCGCAGTGGTTGGATAAAAAAACTACTTCTCTTTAACCGGTTCATTCGCTCTTTTTTCCCTTTGCATAGGGTTTTCTCCTCCACTTCCTCTGTATCTACTGCTGCTCCCCTTGTACAATTCAAAACGAGTAGGAATTACCTCTCTAGGCCAGTAGTTGTTGTACTTATCAGTATCTGCAATTTCTAAGAACGGATCCAACTCAATTCGATTGACTTCCTTTTCAAAATGAAAAACCTTAGTTACTTCTTTGTCGTTCATTTTCCATATTTCGACTGGTATACGGATTACCTCCGTTGTGCCATCGGTAAAAGTGAATCTTAAAATTACAGGCATAACCAGTCCACCATGATTTTTAAATTTCAACTGGTAAAAATTCAAACCTGAATTGAGTATCTCTTTTTGGTGTTCTGTTATGCCTTTCAAATAGCTTTCATAATCTTCTCTATCCAATCGATTTACTTCATATTTACGATAAATATCATCATAAAATTCCGCTAATTCGGGCTTTTGATTCATTAATGGAGTCAAGGCGGTATCGTTTCTAATATCACCAATAAACATTCTCTTTGCTTCATCTTCTTTTTTGCTCAATGCTTTTTCTACATCTGGATCTTTGCTGTCTATTTTATACCATACAATATCTTCGATGGATTGATCGCAATGATCATTCGTGTAAAACCAGCCTCTCCAAAACCAATCTAAGTCCACACCGCTGGCATCTTCCATGGTTCGGAAAAAATCCGCTGGATAAGGATGTTTGAATGCCCATCTCTCGCAATAAGTCTTGAATGCATAGTCAAACAACTCTCTACCCAATACAGTTTCTCTAAGAATATTTAGAGCTGTTGCTGGTTTAGCATATGAATTGTTTCCAAATTGATAAATGGATTCTGAATTAGTCATAATCGGCGATATTTTGCTCTTATCTCCTTTCATGTAGCTTGTAATTTTATCTGCTGGCCCTCTTCTTGATGGATAATGATCACTCCATTCTTGCTCTGTCAGGTATTGGACAAAGGTATTGAGCCCTTCATCCATCCAAGTCCACTGTCGCTCGTCTGAGTTAATAATCATTGGGAAAAAGTTATGTCCTACTTCGTGAATAATAACACCGTGCATGCCATATTTTGTTCCTTCTGAGTAGGTTCCATCCTTTTGAGGTCGGCCACCATTAAAACAAATCATTGGGTATTCCATACCAATTCTATTGGAGTGAATACTTTGGGCAACTGGATATGGATAATCAATGGTAAATTTTGAGTAGGTTTTTATGGTATGTGCAACCAATTCCGTGCTGTATTTCTCCCACAATGGATTTCCTTCTTTTGGATAAAAAGACATACAAAGTATCTTTTTCTTATTCGAACCAACCCCAACTTCAGCTGCCATTCCGTCCCACATAAACTTTCGAGAACTTGCAAAGGCAAAGTCACGAACTTGTGTTGCTTTGTAGGTCCATGTTTTTGTTCCTGTAGCTTTTTCTTTTTCGTTTTCTTCTGCTTCTTCTTGGGTAACAATTAATACGGGTTTATCTGTAGCATTTTTTGCTTTATTGAAGCGCTCGCGTTGCTCCGAACTCAACACGTTAGAAGCATTCTGTAATTCGCCTGTACCTGCCACCAAGTGATCGCTTGGCACTTTTATGCTTACCTCGTAGTTACCAAACGGAAGGGTAAATTCACCTCTACCCAAAAACTGTTTGTTTTGCCATCCCTCTACTTCATTGTAAACGCACATTCTAGGGAAAAACTGCGCCATAGTATAAATGTAATTATTCTCTTCTTTGAAGTACTCGTAACCACCTCGGCCGCCAACCTTCATTCTATCGTTGATATTGTACCACCATTTTACAGAAAAGGAAAACTTATCACCTGGCTTTAGCGTCTTTGGTAAATCAACTCGCATCATTGTATTAACCACTGTATTTGGCAAATCTTTTCCCGAAGCGTCCTTCACCTCTTCAATCTTAAACCCACCATCGTACTCTTCGAAATAAAAATCACGTTCTATTGCTCTGAACGCGGTTTTCTTGCTTAATTGTTGAGTGCTAATTTTGCGAGTATCGCTATCTTTTGATCTCATATTCTGGTCCAATTGCAACCAGATATAACTTAATTCATCCTTTGAGTTATTGGTATAAGTAATGGTTTCTGAGCCCTTAAGGATTTGCTTAGCATCATCCAGTTCCAAATTCATTTTGTAATCCGCCGTATTTTGATAATACCAAGGTCCCGGCTGACCATCAGCCGATCGATATGCATTTGGAGTAGGCAGTTGGTCGTATAATTGCCTGAATTTATTAGTGTTTGTGTTTTCTTGAGCGTAGGAAAAGACCGCGCTTAACAGGATAATAACCAAAAACTTGAATTGCGTTTTCATATGAATAATTTGAGTTTGCAAAAATAACTAGGAAAGCTGTATAATTGTTTAAATTGTTACAGTTGAACTTGTACATTGATAAGCAGAACATAGGGATTATGAAATTTGTTGGCGTATTTTCACTATTAATACTTTTATTCTCTTTTAATCCCCATCCGCTGCATTTGACTGTTGCGGAAGCACATTGGAAAAAGGAGTCTAAATCAATAGAAGTAGCTGTAAAACTCTTTTACGACGATTTTGAAAATGCTTTAAAACAAACACAACAACAGGTGTTTTACTTGTGTCCCGATTCGGCTAATGAGCACATCGACTTTATTGACATTTACTTCAGAAAAGAATTTCAACTTACTATAAATGAAAAAATTGCAGACTTTGAATTGATAGGCTATGAGTGCGAAGACGAATTGGTTTTTGTGTATTTAGAATACACGAATATTTCAAAGATTAAGTCTGTTAAAATCCGAAACACCTTGCTTTTCGAGTCATTTCTAGACCAAACGAATCTAGTTCACTTTCATATGAATGACCTTTCAAAAACGTTACTGACTCAGCCAAAATCGCCATCGACAAGCATTGAGTACCCTTAACGCGGAACTTTAACTAGGAACAGGTTTCTATTTTTCAGCTATGCCTTCTTTAGATTGATTACTATGTTGACCAATCTCCGAATTACTAAAAACATCAATTATCCGTCCATCAGCACAATACCGATAGCATTTAAGATGTTGGTTAAACACTCGCGGCTTTACGATTGATTTACCCCATAACATCCTTGCACACTCTTGCAATCCCTCTGTAATTGCAGGATGTGGAAAAATCAAATCTGCTAAGTCTTTCACTCCTCTATCCAAGGCAATGAGCATTGCCACCGATTCAATAGTAGAACTAGCTTGGTCGCCAACCGCGCGCATTCCAATTATTTTCATTTCGGCATCATCCGTTACAATAAGTTTAAAAAACCCTTGTACTCTGCGTTTTGCAATTGCTCTGTTCACAAAACGGTAATCCATTACCGCAACTTTGTAGGCAATTCCTTCTGCTCTGCATGTCTTTTCATTTTTACCTACACCAGCAACTTCAGGGTTCAAAAACATAATGGTGCTTATGTTATCATAAATCATTTTAGAATCGTCAATTCCTGCAATTTGTTCCGCTGCATAGCGACCTTCCATTTCAGCAACATTAACCAAGGCGATATCCGCAGTAAAATCACCAACCGCATAGATATTTGGGATTGAGGTTTTGGTATCGGTATCAACTGCAAAACCTCTGGAATCTAGTTTCATTCCAACTTCTTGTAACCCAAGGTTCTCGACATTTGGAACACGGCCAATTGAAATCAATGCTTTTTCGACAGTAAGTACTTCAATTCTGCCGTCATTGTACTCTAATACATATTCAACGTTTCCATCGACAATTTTCATGGATTTTAGACTGGAATTCTTATGTACCAAAACGCCATTTTCCTCTAGATTTCGGCTAACCATTGATGCAATATCGTCATCTTCAAAAGGTAAAATACGATCTGCTTTATCAATAATATGAACCTTTGTCTGGCCAAAATTCGAGAATATCGTTGCGAATTCACAACCAATAACGCCTGCTCCAAGAATTACAATGCTTTTCGGGAATTGCTCAAACGAAGTAATTCCATCGCTGGTAACCACCGTTTTTTCATCGATTGGTAAATGATCTAACTTTCTGGGGCGACTTCCCACGGCCATTATTACATTTTCAACCTCATACTCTTCTATATTTCCAGCGTAATTCCTTACTTGAACTCTTTTTTTGGTAATCAATTTTGCCAGTCCATTTATAAAGCGAAGGCTACCCTCGCGCTCCATGTATTGGATTTGCTCTTTTATTTGACTGTGTTTCTCATTCTCAGCTTTGTGCATTTCTCCTATAATACTGCCATAGTCCACCTCACTATCAAAAACGTAGTAGCCAAATTTATTTGACTTCGCAGTTTTATAGTTTTCGGAAATTTCCCAAAGTGTTTTTGACGCTAATGCCCCATTAAAAACACCAGCGCCCCCTACTTTACCTTTATCGATAAGAAGTACTTTTTTTCCTAAATCTATAGATCGCATGGCAGCTGCAATACCCGAAGGACCAGCACCAATAACACAAACATCGTAAGTCATAGTTGTAGAATATAGAACTAAGTTAGCTATTTCAATCTAAATTTTGATCAATTCGCTATACTTAACACTATTATCTAAAGAATGGGCAGTTGAATTATCTGCTAGCGAATAATATTCACCTCTCCGAGTACAACTTGCTCTTGGTCGTTCTGGATTTCTTTAAAGCTTACTTTCCATAGGTAAACTCCTATTGGGCACTTCGTTCCATTCTTTTGGTTCGTACCATACCACTCTTCAGTTATTTCATTCGACTCAAATACAATTTGATTCCAGCGGTTTACTATGATTATATGAAAATCATATATCTCTGTTTTGTAAACTCTAAAGCCTTCATTGATAGCATTGTTGTTTGGCGTAAATCCTGTTGGAGCATACAACTCACTTGAACATTCTTTTACACTAAAATACTCTGAACCAGTACAACCTACTTCATCAATCATCGTGAAAGAATAATCACCTGCATCAGCAATGGTATAGCGCTTCTTTGTGCTTCCATCTTGCCATTCTATGCGGTAGGGTAATCTGCTCAAATCGTACACCAAATGCTTTCTAAATACAACCGTATCGTAAAAGACTCCACCATCTACTCTTGCTTGCTGCGCTATATAGACAGTGTCTTTTGTTGATCCACAGCGATTACTCGCCTCTACTCTATAATTACCCTCTCGCTTTACTTTGAAAAAACTGGACTCTATCCTGTCTTGCCAAACTACATAACTTTCAGTTAACTCCTCATTTTCTAATCCCGGGGTCAGTATCAGTACTTCTCCATGGCAGATAACGGTATCTTCTCCTAAATTAACTTGCGGTGGTGCTTCTGTGCCTATTGTAATTTCATCGGTGTAAGAACCACATAAATTGTACAAGCGAACTTGATAATCTCCTGCTGCTGTTATTGAAATACTATCTCCTCTTTCGCCTGTACTCCACAATATATCTGAATAACGACCCGTATATGGATATAACACCAATGGTATGTTTGAACAGATTATAGTATCCTTTCCTAAGTATGGGCTTAATGGGCGCACCGTGTCAACCTTTATCTGATCTGTTGCGGTTCCACAACCGTTCGAAATCGTTAATGAATAGGTCCCTGCTTGGGTTATTGAAACTCCAGGAGTAGTTGGTCCATGGCTCCATTTGTAATCTACATTTCCTCCAACAGCATTTATGTTCAAAGTATCCGTACTGCAAATCATTGTATCTCCAGGAAGTTCGAGTTTGGGACTGTCAAAAGTTTCTATTTCTATCGTGTCTTTAAATGATCCACAGGCGTTTTTGGCCGTTACAATATAAGTGCCTGCTGTACTTACATAAATCGCACTGTCTGTCCAGCCGTTACTCCAGCTTACATCTGAACCATAGGTATTCGGGTCTAAAAACAGTCTTCGTTGATCGCAGATGACTGTATCGGGGCCTAAGTCTGGCTTAAAAGGTAAAGCGCCAATAACATTGACCGTATCGTATATCGCACCACAAGCGTTACTGCTCAGAAAATAGTAGGTCCCAGCTTTGGTTACTGGCAACTGATAAATAAATACTGAGTATCCAAATGCGGTACTCGTCCATCTATTCTTCCAATTGGTTGTCGTATTTCTAGGAGCAGGAGGATTCAGACGCAAATTGGGATTGGTTAAACATATTTCTGCATCATTATTCATAACACTCGTAGGGACTATCTCTACTTTTATGTTGATACTGTCTTTACGAATACCACATACATTGCTTACCTGAGCAGTATAGAGACCTGCAGCAACAATTTTTTGTATGGGACTTGTTGATCCGTTATTCCATAAATAGGTTGCATTGGTATCACTAATATTCAAAACCAATGTATCGCCTTGGCAGATAAAGGTATCTGGACCCAAATTCAAGGTGTCGGTAAACAAACTATCTATGCTAATCGTGTCTCTACCTATTCCACAGCGGTTCACCGCCATAGCCCAATAAATCCCCGCAGAATCTATCATGTGCGACGCTTTTTTGGTAGAATCCCACCAGTAAAAAGTGCTCGGCATAGTGTCTAAACGAGTAATGTAAATAGAATCTGCATCGCATATAGTAGTATCGTTCCCAAGCCATATTCGAGGAGGAGCCAACACTTCTACGGTATCTATTAACGTATCGCGTACCACTTTACTTGTGTTTGGATCCGTGTAAAAAGCAAATGCAGTTACAGGGTATTTTCCAGGTGTACGAAAAATATGAGAATCCAATTTATTCCAGCTTGTATTGGAAGCACCAGAAGCAGGGTCTCCATAGTCGTATTTTACCGAATCGACTTGCGAAGTATCCTCAACAGATATAACTGTTTGATAATTAACACAAGAGTTTGAAACAATAAGGTCTGTTTTTATAAAGAAACTCTGAACAAAAGTTGGGAGTCCCAGAGAAACAGTGGCCCCTGTTGGTATTGTCGGACCGCTATCAACTAAGTTACATGAAGTTCCAGCAAGATTTGGGTATCGAATTACTGCCAATCTACTCCCTGATTTTGCAATATATATTTTAAGATCTGGGCCAATTTGCATGGCTCTTACTCCAGAAACACCATTCGCTGTGAGGCTTACTCTTGAATTTACAAAATTGGTTTGATTGGTTGCAAATGCATCGTATTGATAAATGTTTGACCTGTTATATGGTGCAGCATATAATATTTTTCCATCTCCAGAAAATTCCAGTCCATACATACTTCCTGAATTAGCATCTTCCATCAAGTTACTAAGGACTCCTGTACTGGCATTAAAATCCATAACGAAAGTTGTACTCACCGGCGTGTAGTAACAAACACCAATCTTATTCCCTTGAGGGTTAGCTTTCATGTAACCTAAAAAACTTGTTCCAGTTGGCGTTGGGCCTATAGTGGTCGTTGTTGGAGTATTTGCAACACCTGCACTCGTAACTTGATAAGCTCTATACTTATTAGCTCCTAACTCTTGAGCAACAACCCAAAAACCATTAGCACTGGTAATTTTTGTAGCTGTAATTCTTTCTGCACATGGAGCAAAGACCAACGTGTTTTTATTTGATGTAACCACGTCTCCATTTCCTGAATTTAAAGTCATATCTACAACAGAATAGCGCAACCCATTGTGATTTGGTGCTCCACCATGATCAGCTGTAAAAACATAAAATTTCTTTTTATTAGAGGGGTCGGGAACAATAACACCTGACTGAGTAGAAGAACTATTGCCCATCAGTCCCGTTCCATTTGGCATAACCATATGCCTTGCATCCCAAACTCTTATTCCGTCAGTATAAAACAACAAATTACCGTTAACATCTGAGATTGAAGCGCACCCTTCAGTGGTTCTCATCGCTCCATTTGACATGCCCAATGGCACAGGGTGCGTTGCTGCCGACATGGTGTTAAAATTGAGGCCAGCGTTGTTTCCAAAATACCACCAATTGGCTTGCTTTTGAGCAACAAGTTCAACCGTAAATACTGCAATAAAAAACAAGAGGAATCCCAATTTTCTCATCAGCGATAAAAATAGCTGATAAACTTAAACCCAAAGATGTAAAGTGCCTATTATATGAAGGACTAATTAACCAACTACTGTTTACAGTTTATCGAATTAGCATAACTTCTCCAGTTTCAATACGAATTTGATGATCGTTCACGTCTTTGTAGGTGGCTCTCCAAATATAAGCGCCAATAGGACATTCAATTTCAATGTTATTTTTCTTTCCATTCCAACCTTGAGTAATGTCTTCAGCAGAAAAGACGGTCTCGTTCCATTCATTTACGATGGTAAGGTTAAAATCGTAGGTTCCCATTCTAAACAATCTAAACGCTTCATTGACCCCATCTGAATTGGGCGAAAAAGCGTTAGGAGCATACAACGGATTTGGACATAATACGACACTAAATCGCTCTATACCGAGGCAACCAATGCTATCTATTATCCATAACAATTTATCTCCTGGTTTATCAATTTCAAAGTAATCACCTTCGGCTATTTCTTTGTCCCAATAATAACGAAACTGATATTCACTAAAATCGTATTGTAATACTTCACCGTAACAGAACATGGTATCATTTAAACCAAAATAAGGCAAGTTATTGAAGTTGTATTCTGCTGAATCGCTTCCTTCTCCACAGACATTTTGAGCATGAACCCAATATTTACCCGATTTTGTAATCGCCCTGGACCTCGCGTGACTTCCATTTTCCCAAGTTGGAAACACACCTTGCATTTGCAAATCAGTAAGGCCCATACTAACAGGTAGTATTTCACCTGAACAAAGCAGCGTATCTGCTCTTAACTTTGGGCGAGGAGTATAGTATTTACCCACTTGGATAGCATCTGAATAGGTTCCGCAGCGGTTAGTAACACTCACCACAAACTTGCCCCCTCTTCCAATATTTATTGAAGGTGCATTGTGACCTGTATTCCATAAATAAGTGGGGTTATTTGGAAAGAAAACAGATTTTACAAACGATCCTTGATCGCACAATAAAGTGTCGGGGCCTAAATCAACGATTAATGGTTTGTCATAAATCACAATTAACGAGTCTCGATCAAAACCACATAAATTGGTGGTTTGTACCTGATAGTACCCAGGCGAATTCACCACAATACTTGAAGAAGTTGCGCCAGTGTTCCATTGATAACTAGCTCTTGAATAAACAGCATTTAATAAGACAGTATCACCGTCACATTTCAACTGATCTTCTGGCAGGTTAATCCTTGGTGTTTGCTCATCTACGAAGTTCACTGTATCGCTGTATTTCCCACATACATTAGAAGCTTCTACCCAGTATTGCCCTCTTTTGAAAATCGAAAATGTCGTATCTGTCGACCCATTGTGCCAAATGCAAGAAGCGCCATTGGTTATGGGATCAAGAAAGATTTCATCACCCAAACAAATTATTGAATCCCTTCCTAAATCAATATTTAAAGGGTAATCGTAATTTATGGTAATGGAGTCCACCATTGCTCCACATAAATTGCTTACTTGAACCCAAATTTTACCTCCAGGTGCAGAAATTCGTTGAAAAGCAGATCGATTTCCATCTTGCCATTTATATTTTGATCTCGAAAAGTAAGCGTTTAAAAACTGAGTTTGCCCTATACAGAGCGTTGTATCGGCACCCAAGTCAATATCCGGAATAGTATCCGAAAGCACCACTATTGTATCTCTCATAATTCCACAAAAATTTTGCACTTGCCCCCAATAGGTTCCTGCCTGCGTAATCACTTTTTTGGGAACAGTAGCACTATCGTTCCATAGATAGGTGGAATTATTAATCGCAGTAATATCAATTTCGAATGGAACTCCTTTACACATTATTGTATCAACTCCTACAAATACAGTGTCGGGTAACAAGCTATCAACCACAATAGTGTCATAATCTGCACCACAAAAATTTGAAACCTTAACTGAATATGTTCCCGAATTAACAATACTCATTAGGCTATCCTTTGAACCCGTGCTCCATAACGTTTCAAAATACCTGGTATTCGCCTTAAATCTGAGCGTATCCTTATTGCAAAGAATTGTATCAGGTCCGAGATCTATTATTGGACTTGGCGGAACATACAAAGTGTCACGCAAGGTATCACTAAGGCACTCATAAGTGATAATTGCTTTTATATAATATTCTCCAGTTTTAGAGTAAGAGTGTATAGGATTCTTTACTGTATCGGTGAAGCCATCTCCCATATCCCAAAAAAATGACAATGGACTCCCTCTAAGAATACTTTTAAATTTGACCGTATCTCCTTTACAAATAGTATCCGAACCATCAACAAAATTGGAATAGGTAATTGCATTTTCTAAATTAACTAACGATACACCAGTTGCGTAGCCGTAACTTACTGCATTTCCAATACCCATGCTGTAAGCAATAAAACCACAGCCGGTAGTTTCTAACCTATGATAGCCTGGGGATGTAGTTATACTTTTGTAAGAATAGTTCGTGTTCTGAGTGAAGGTGTTGAATTTTGTCAATCGAACACTATCTATGTACATCACATTAGTATCGGCAGTTTTAGTTATTACATGCACAAAATGTTTGGTAATTGCACTGGTATCTACTGCAAAAAAAGTAATTGAATCTAAAAACATTTGTTCTGTTGCGTTGAGCATAATCATTGATGGATCAGTCGCAGTGGTTGGTGCACATCCATTGTTACTTCCCGTAACTAAAAAGTGAGCTACAGCGATGGGATTGTTACTGGTATAGTTATGCACAGCCGTTATGGTCTCATCCCAAAATTGTCCAGCTTGAATGGTTTGCTGAAAAACACCATCCTTATAAATTTTGGTAGAGTCTTTATCAGCCATTATACGGATGTAGTCTTTATTTATAGTTGGAGTTGGTATTGCAAAATAGTCCTTGCCCCATGTATTTACAGGAAACATACCCTCCAATAATGGATCAGAATTAGGAGAACACACCACCGTTGACCAGACATTACCGGAGTAAACGGCAAAACTCTCTCCATTTTTGGACTCCAACAACGTACCCGTTAAATCATCCCAAGAATTTCGAGCTTGCGCTTGGTACACTGAATTTGGGGGAATAGTTACAGTGTAAGATGTATTTACATTTCTTGTGGGTGCAATATTTCCTTTTGGAGTAATTTCTACTACAGCCGTATCGCCAGCCGCTACAATAGTAAATTCTGACTCATAAAGTTGCCCTGATTTAATTTCTGATTTATGAGACATAACTCGGTACCTTGTACCTAAAGATGGAGTGGGAAGTACAAGCGCCGCTTCGTGCCTAGCAGTATGATAGGTGACAGCAAATACTACTACATCATTGTTACTCGTTACGTGAATGGCTTTTGTTCGTTGCACATCAGATCCCCTTATCCACGCATCGTTTGAGTTTAGCATTACACGTGTAATTTGACCTTTTGTTACTGAAAAGCTCTGGGAAAAAGTACCTCCAGGAATACTCACCGTGCCAGAAGCTGCCGTGTTGGAAGTAATATTTAGCCAATAAACGGCTCTGTTCTCGTCAAAGGTTTCTGGAAAGGCAAACCAAAAATCAGTTCCGCTGTTGGTTAGCACTTGGGTATTACCCACGACACTAGCAGTCAGAAAAAAGAAGAGGATTAAAAACTTTCGCATTCAATCTACGAAAATAACTTATTGAATGCCACGATTCTATACCTCCATTTACCAATTGTTAATTAATTATCTACTATGTATCTTCTTGTTGCTGTGAATGACGCTCTACATTTGCAGGATGAGTAGACAAAATCCATTTTTAAAGCCCTTTTCAGCGCCTTATGAGAGTATTCCATTCGATAAAATTTCACACGAAGATTTTCTACCTGCATTAGAACATTCCATAACACTCGCAAAAGAAGAAATTGAAACCATAAAAAAATGTGAGGACCCTGATTTCATTTCTGTAATAGAAGCAATGGAAAAGTCCGGCAAGTTATTGGGGACGGTAAGTGGTGTTTTCTTTAATTTGAATAGCGCGGAAACCAGTGATGAATTGCAGGCAATTGCAGGTGAATTTAGTGGTAAATTAAGTGCCTTTAGTTCAGAAATAAATACGGACCCTATTCTATTTGATCAAATTAATAAGGCAAAGAAAGCAACCGATTTAGGGGCTCTTTCAGCAGAACAAAAAACACTACTTGATAAAACTTTTAATCGCTTTGCGCGTAACGGTGCTTTGCTTAATGATGAGGACAAGGCTAAACTTAAAGAAATTGACCAAAAACTTTCTAAATTAAAAGTTGATTTTGGACAAAATTTATTGAATGATTCAACAAGTTATTTACGGGTTTTTGAAGATGAAAGTAGCTTAGATGGATTGAGTGCATCCCTTCGAGACCAAGCGCAGCAACTGGCTGAAAGTAATGAGCACAAAGGAAAGTGGGCAATAAATTTAGACTACCCTAGCTATATTCCTTTTATGACCTACGCAACCAATCGCGAACTGCGCAAAGAGTTGTTTATGGCATATGCTCAACGAGCTGCAAAAGATAATGACTTCAACAATAAAAATACGCTCGAAGAAATAGCAAAACTTCGATTAAAAAGAGCTCAATTATTAGGTTTTAAGTCACATGCTGATTTTACATTAGCAGAACGAATGGCAAGCACACCAAATAAGGTGAATGACTTTTTAACTGATTTGTTGGACAAATCGATGGATAAAGCAAAAGAACAAGTAAACGAAGTCGCACTTTATGCGGTTGAAAATGGCGCCACCCTGCCACTTCAACGTTGGGATTTTGCCTTTTGGAGCGAAAAACTGAAACAATCAAAATACAGTTTAGATGATGAAGTGTTAAAACCGTACTTCAAAATGGAAAGTGCGCTTGATGGCGTTTTTAAAACGGCAAACAAACTCTATGGGTTAACCTTTAAAGAAGTCTCCAATATTCCTAAATATCACAAAGACGTTCAAACTTTTGAAGTTTATGGAGAACAAAACGATTTTATTGCCGTGTTTTATGCCGATTTTTTTCCACGAGCAGGAAAACGAAGTGGAGCTTGGATGACCAGCTATAAAGGACAAAGTAAAGAGGACAATAAAAATATTAGACCTCATATTTCAATCGTTTGCAATTTTTCAAAACCAACTCCTACTTCGCCAAGTTTGTTGACCTTTCAGGAAGTTAGAACACTTTTCCATGAGTTTGGGCACGCCTTGCACGGTATGTTAGCCAACACAAAATATGAGAGCTTGAGCGGAACCAGCGTTTATTGGGATTTTGTAGAACTACCTTCTCAAATTTTTGAGAATTGGTTGTACGAAAAAGAATGTTTAGAGCTATTCGCCTATCACTACAAAACGGGAGAGCTAATTCCGAAAGAATTAATAAAAGCAATAAAAGACAGCGCTGCTTTTCTAGAAGGCTACCAGACAATTCGACAGCTGAGTTTTGCCAAATTAGATATGGCTTGGCACGACAGTAGAAATGAAAACGAATTGAATCTTTCACAAATTGAAGAACGAACATTAGGTTCAATGGATCTTTTTCCTCCTGTAAGTGGCACATCTATGAGTACTTCATTTGCTCATATTTTTAGCGGTGGTTATAGCGCAGGATATTATAGTTATAAATGGGCAGAGGTGCTAGATGCTGATGCTTTTGAGAAGTTTCAAGAGGAAGGATTATTTGATAAAGAAACCGCTATCAGTTTCAGAAGAAACATTCTAGAGAAAGGCGGCACGGAACACCCCATGGTTTTATACGTGCGTTTTAAAGGAAAAGAACCGAGTACAAAAGCCCTATTAAAAAGAGCACAATTGAATTAGCAGCACATTATACAATTCAATTAGGTTTACCCGTACCTTTGTTTATTTCGCGGAAAGAGTTTCACAACCAAATACCTCCTGAAAATGGAGCGACTGTTGTCGCATAACCGCAAAATATTAAGGCCGCATTAGCGGCCTTTTTTTATTACTCAACTGACTAATCTCTTAATTTTGCAATCTGCTAAAACAATCTCAATGGTTATAAAATTTCGTATTCTTTTAGACACAGAAAAAAATGTTTTCCGAGATATAGAAATCGAGGACTCTCAAACGTTTGAAGCATTGCATTATTCTATTCTTGATGCCTTTGAATGGGAAGCTGATGAAATGGCCTCCTTCTATGCCAGCAATGAAGACTGGGAAAAAGGCGATGAAATTCCATTAATGGATATTCAAGAAGAATTTGGACCCAAGAGTTTAAAAATAATGAGCCAAATTAAACTGAGCGACCTCATTAATGAAGTTGGACAGAAATACATTTATGTGTTTGATTTCTTGCTTATGTGGTGCTTCTATGTGGATGTTTTGGAAATTAAGGCAGCGGAAGAAGGTATTGACTACCCTCAACTTACCATGATTTATGGTGATGTTCCTAATAGAACTGAAAAAGCACCGGTAGATTTTTCGGGAGAAAAGGACGAATCTACTTTGGATGATGAGGAAGACAACGAAGACGATGATGACTTCAACTTTGATGATTTAATCAATAACTAATTTCCACTTCCAAACGATATTTATTAGTAATTGCTGGTCCAACAGCTGTTGGGAAAACCGCTATTGCTATTCAGGTTGCCAATCACTTTAACGCACCAATTGTTAGTGCTGATTCAAGGCAGTTTTATCGTGAAATGGACATTGGAACGGCAAAACCATCGGCTAACGAACTAAACCAAGCTGAGCACCACTTTATAAACTCACACAGTATTGAACAGCCCATTTCCGCAGGCGAATATGAGCGCATTGCATTAAAAAAAATTGAGGCTTTACATGAAGAGAATAATATTGTAATTCTAACTGGAGGATCTGGGCTTTTTATAGATGCGGTATGCAATGGCTTGGATGATTTACCAAAAGTTGACCCGAACATTAAAGTAGAACTAAAAGTCGCATATGAAGAACATGGAATCGTCTATCTTCAAGAAAAGCTAAAAAAGTTGGACCCAGAATATTACGCAACTTGCGACCAGTTGAATCCCCATAGACTCATCAGGGCAATCGAGCTTTGCCTAGCTTCAGGCGAAAAAATGGCTGATTTACACAATCAAAAAACAATCAAGCGCCCATTTGATATTATATACATCGCACTTCATCGCGATAGAAAAAAATTGTACGAACGCATAAACGTGCGTGTAGATCAAATGATGGCCGCAGGGCTTGAGCAGGAAGCTCGGCATCTATTTCTCAAAAGTGAGCTGTCCTCCTTAAATACGGTGGGCTATGCTGAATTATTCAGCTATTTCAGACAAGAAATTGAACTTACTGAGGCTATTGAACTGATAAAGCGAAACTCTAGAAGATACGCCAAGCGGCAACTCACCTGGTTGAAAAGAAATCCAGCATACAACTGGTTCCACCCCAATGAGATAGCTGATATGGTCAAGTTTACTGAAGAAAAAATGATTGAATAATTTTCATTTTTAAAATTTATGATTCCTTGAATAGCTGGAAAAAGTAAATTTGTATTCTAAATTTTAAGAAAATCATTATGTCTTTTATAGATGCACTTTATAGCGGAGACCACGCAAAAGCAAAAAGCCACATCAGAAATCTTGTAAGAATCGCATGTGCAGACGGAAACATTGACGATGCAGAATTTAAACTGCTTTTAAGAATTGCTCGTAAGTATGAAATTGATGAGGATATGGTTCAAGACATTATTAAAAATGTTGATTCTTTGCCATTTACACCTCCATCTAGCAAAGAAGAGCGCTACGTTCAGCTTTGGAACTTGGGTAGAATGGTAATGGCAGATGGCGTTAAAGACCCTGATGAACTTTCAAAGATTTCTCGATTTGCAATAGGATTAGGTTTTAAAGCAGAAATGGTTCCTGGGCTTGTGGATGAAGTAATTGGAATTGTTGAAGCAAAAAGCTACGAAGACGATGCAATTGATGCAATTACTAAATACATCAAATCGCACTAAAAAAAAGTATTACTCAATAAAAGCCCTTCTCGATAATTTCGGGAGGGGCTTTTTTTTATTTTAGGCTCATGCTTACAATTGATATACACACACACATTCTACCGAAAGATATTCCAAACTTTAAAGAACGATTTGGCTACGGCGGATTTATCCATTTAGATCATCACAAACCGTGTTGCGCGAGAATGATGAAAGACGACCACTTTTTTAGAGAAGTAGAAGACAATTGTTGGAGCGCCGAAGCAAGGATGAAGGAATGCGATCATCAGCATGTGGATGTGCAAGTACTGAGCACAGTGCCCGTAATGTTTTCTTATTGGGCCAAAGCAAAAGACACACTTGAAGTTGCAAAATTCTTAAACGATCACATTGCAGGCATTGTAAGCGACTACCCAAAGCGATTTATTGGCTTGGGCACTTTACCAATGCAAGACCCCGATTTAGCCATTCAAGAATTGAGAAGGTGCAAAGAAATTGGACTCGTTGGCATACAGATCGGAACGCATATTAACGATTGGAACTTGTCTGCACCAGAAATCGTGCGCGTATTTGAAGCTTGTCAAGATTTGGACATGTGTGTTTTCATTCACCCTTGGGATATGATGGGTGCCGATTCTTTGCAGGAGTATTGGTTGCCCTGGTTGGTTTCTATGCCAGCAGAAAGTTCTAGAGCCATTTGTCATTTAATATTTGGTGGAATCTTTGAAAAACTACCAAATCTTAGAGTAGCCATTGCACATGGCGGTGGCTCCTTCCCTGCTACACTTGGCCGAGTTGAACATGGTTTTAATGTTCGCCCCGATTTATGCGCGGTTGACAACCCAATAAACCCTAGAGATTATATGGGGAAATTCTGGTTAGATTCTTTGGTTCACGATCCTTTAATGTTGGATTACATAGTGAACCTTGTTGGAGAAAATCGAGTGGCTCTAGGAACAGACTACCCCTTCCCGCTTGGTGAATTGGAGCCGGGGCAATTAATAAATGGAACGCAATACTCAGAAAATAAAAAAGGAAACTTGCTACATGGTTCAGCGCTGGAATGGATGAATTTGGACAAATCAAAGTTTCTTTAAAGCTTTTCATTCCTAAAGAAATACTATACTTTTGCACAAGTAAGGGCCTTGTAGCTTAACTGGATAGAGCACCGCACTACGGATGCGGAGGTTCGGGGTTCGAATCCCTGCAAGGTCACTTAAAAGAGGAATTCAAGAAATTGAATTCCTCTTTTTTTATGTACTAAATTTGAATCTTAAACTTTCAGAATGAAACATTTATTGCTTTGCGTATTTGCGTTTTCGCTGCTTTTTTCAGCTTGTAAAAAAGAAGAAATTGAAGTTCCTCCAATTCCCGATGTAACCGAATCAATAACGGTGAGCGAACAAGGATCGAATGACGAAACGGCGCGAAATGAATACGATCAATCTATCGAAAGCGCATTTAAAGCCTTAGAAACTACAAACTTTGGAAGTCGCAGTGCTGATTCTGGTGTCATATTGCCCTGTGGTATTATTAAAGTGGATACTACCGGAGGAAAACACAAAATCGTTTACGGTTCAAACTGCGGGAGAAAAGTATTGAGTGGAAGCATAGTCGCCACATTAATGCCTTGAACTGCAAAATGGCAGGACGTTGGTGCGGTCATTAAATTGGATTATCAGAACTATACGGTTCTTTTTGAAGTAAATAACCAAACCTTAGTTTTTAACGGTAGCATACTGGTTACCAATGTCAACGGAGGACTGATATATGAAACCATTACAAAACAAACTACCATTGAGCATAAAATAAGAGGAAACCTAAACATCACTTTTGATAACGGAAAAACAAGGTCATGGCAAGTATTCAAAAGGAGAACGTACAGTGCGGCTAATGGACAAATTGAAAATTTAGAAGCGCAAATAGCTGCCGACTCTTCTGGCAATATTAGCTAGGTAGGAATTACAAAAGCTGGAGAAAATTTCATTACCACTATTCCATCCGCCTTTATTTATAAGAATTGCAGCAAAGGGCAAGCAATTGACACCTTTGTACTTGTAGATGGAAAATTAGTTTTTACAGTCAACTCCAACTCTTTAATAGCAGAGGCAGGTTATACTTTAGAAAACGAGACTATAACTCCCATCAATAACTGCAGTTCCATTGGTTATAACCTATCCTGGAGTATAGGAGGTATTAGCAAAGTAGAGTTTCAATATTACTAGCATGCGCTAGGACTTAATTTATTTTAACGCTAGACTAACTCAAAAGCACAAAAGAATAATTGTCAATCAAGATATATTCAGATTTTTGTCCTCTTTCATGGAATTGTTAAAATGAAAAGTGCATAAATTGGCTCAAAAGCATAAAAAACTCATAGTTAAAATACGTTCAATTAGCCCTAGTATCCGTTCGGGCCTTTTAACTGCAATAGCAATTCTAGGGCTCTCTTTCGCATCAACTGCTCAAATTGTGCGCATTGAGAATGACCAAGCAGTTACCGACACCAATAAATTTAGTGGTTCTGTTAATCTTAATATTTACACCATAAAAAATAATTCTCAGTTTTTTAAATTGGCAACTGGCTCTCAATTCAAATACTCAAAAAACAAAAACACGGTTCTGTCTATTAACGAACTACGCTTAATTTTTGCAAGTCAAAGCAATTTGGAAAACAGAGGGTTCCAACATTTGCGCTATCAAAGAACACTAGACAGTAATTTTACATGGGAAGCATTTAGTCAAATTCAGTTTGATCAAGTATTAAAAATAAAACTGCGGCAGCTTAACGGAACTGGCCCACGCATGCAGTTGTTCAGAAAGTCAAAAAGTAAACTTTTTCTAGGCTTGCACTATATGTATGAGTATGAGGAAGAGTACGAAACTGATATTATTAATAGTGACCACAGATTTAGTACTCATTTTGCTTTTTCAAAAAAATTCGAAAAAAGCTTCATTCACTGTGTCGCTTATTACCAGCCAAAAGTTATCGACTTTAGGGACTATAGAGTTTCGTTAAGCACGACCTTTTCCATCGAGTTAATTTCAAAACTGCATTTTAATATTAGAGGTGAATTAAACTTCGATAGTGCACCTGTTTTTGAAGTAAACGGTTTAACCTACACCTTTTTAAACGGCTTCAGTTGGGATTTTTAAAAAGACCCTAGCTTGCTAATGATAGATGGAACAAAGCCCTTTCTACTAAATATCATTGAATTGATTAAATTTGAACAGTAACCGATAAACTATGATAAGACTTAAAATGCTTTTATTTTCCTTGACTTTTACGGTCATATCTTGCAAAAAAGCAGATGTCTCTCCACCACCAATTCCTATTTCAGCTTATGGTGAAGAGTATCAAAAGGGGGCTAATGATGAAACGGTACGATTGGAGTACAATAGGCTCTTAGATTTGGTTTCGGTGGCATATGAATTAGATTATATAAAAAGTAAAAAAATCGATACCACCATTACTACTTTCCCATGCGGAATTTCTTCGGTTGATAGCAATGGGAGTGGATTAGACCTTGTGTTCGCTGGTGAGTGTAATTCACGGATATTGACTGGAAAAGCAAGTATTGAAAGTTTGAATACAATAGATTGGAATCAACGTTCTGCGACGATTAAAATTAATATACAGGATTATATTATAAAGTTTACCTCCAATAATAAAGAAATCACTTTAAACGGTCAATTCACACTTGCTAGCTCGAATGGAGGTTTAATTTCAGAGATCATTCCTAATAGTGGAGGTTTAGCCCACGAAATTAGAGGGAATATTGATATTACCTTTGATAATGACTCCACTAGAACTTGGAGAATAACCCAAAAAAGGTACTATCGAAGTGCAGGGTCTAGATGGGAAGATATTCAACTCAGAATTGACGGAGACAGCGGATATTCAATCACTGAAACTGGCAAAAATAAAATGGGATATGATTTCGTTTCAAATTACAACACTCCGCTCGTCTTTTATAGTTGTAATTCCAATCAGAACTGGATACCTGAATTCACTTTAGCAACAGGCCAGTATTCCTATAATGTTGGTACTACATCTGTTAATGTTCAAGCAGGGTATTCTGGAGAAGAAAACGGCTATACTCTGGTTGAAAATTGCAATTCAAAAAGGCTGAAAATCGATTGGTACTTTAACAACGGAAGCAAAGTCGAGTATTTAGAATATTGATGAACACAAGCAAGCGCTACTGACTTTTGCCTCTAAATTGATGTTTCTGCTATTTTCGAACAGTAGCATCCAATAAAAATAATTATCAATTAAGCTTAATTTAAGCGAGTTTTAAAACCACCACACCATAGAGAATTAGTAGTTTTGCATACCGTACGAAGAAACTCTTTCATGGCTGATAAATGTAAATATATATTCGTTACGGGTGGTGTTACCTCTTCTCTTGGAAAAGGTATTATTTCAGCCTCTTTAGCGAAATTACTTCAAGCACGTGGTTACCGTGTTACTATTCAAAAACTTGATCCTTACATCAATGTTGATCCGGGCACACTGAACCCCTATGAGCATGGAGAATGTTATGTGACTGATGACGGTGCCGAAACGGATTTGGATTTAGGACACTACGAACGCTTTCTAAATACCCCTACTTCTCAAGCAAACAATGTTACTACTGGTCGCATCTATCAAGAAGTAATAAATAGAGAAAGACGCGGCGATTATTTAGGAAAAACGGTTCAAGTAATTCCGCATATAACCGACGAAATTCAAGAATCAATTAAAAAACTTGGAAATACTGGTGCTTTCGATTTTGTGATTACCGAAATTGGAGGAACAGTTGGTGATATAGAATCGCTTCCGTATGTTGAAGCTGTGCGCCAGCTTAGGTTGGAATTGGAAAACCGCGCAATGGTTATTCACTTAACCCTTATTCCCTACTTAGAAGCTGCCGGAGAACTAAAAACAAAGCCTACGCAGCATTCAGTAAAAACACTGCAAAGTTTGGGTGTTCAGCCAGATGTTATAGTCGCCCGAACTTCTCATGAGTTAGGAGAAAGTATCAAAATGAAAATTGCTCAATTTTGCAACGTTCGAAAAAAAGCGGTTATTCAATCTATTGATGCTTCAACGATTTACGAAGTTCCTTTAATGATGAAAGAAGAACAACTGGACGAAGTTGTTTTGAATAAATTCAATTTAGAAGACAATATCAAACCTGAATTGGATAGTTGGATTTCGTTTTTGAATAAAATCAAGTACCCGAAATCGCGCGTTACAGTTGGTTTAATTGGTAAGTACGTAGAATTGAAAGACGCGTATAAATCCATATTAGAAGCTTTTATACACGCTGGCGCCTACAACGAGTGCAAGGTAAAGGTTGAGTTAATCCACTCAGAAAACATAAGCAAAGGAAGCCTTTCGGAGCATTTAAGCCATTTAGACGGAATTTTAGTTGCCCCTGGATTTGGCGAACGTGGAATTGAGGGAAAAATTGAAACTGTAAAATTTGCAAGAGAAAACAACATTCCATTTTTTGGAATTTGCTTGGGAATGCAATGTGCTACAATAGAATTTGCTCGAAATATGCTAAATCTAAAAGAAGCGCACACCACCGAAATTGAAGAAAACACCAAAGAAGCCGTCATCTATCTAATGGAATCGCAAAAGTCGGTCACAGAAAAAGGCGGAACAATGCGATTAGGTAGCTACGCATGCGAGGTTAAAAAAAATACATTAGCAGCATCAATTTATAAATCTGAAAAAATTTCGGAACGACACAGACATCGTTTTGAGTTTAACAATACTTACTTAAAAGATTTTGAAAAAAATGGCATGATTGCCAGTGGAAAAAACCCCGAAACTGGATTAGTGGAAATCGTTGAGATTCCAGAACATCCTTGGTTTGTTGGGACTCAATTTCACCCAGAATATAAGAGCACGGTTGATAATCCTCACCCACTGTTCGTCTCTTTTATTGGAGCAGCGCTCAAAAAACACAATTCTTAAGACAAAAAATAGCCTTAATTATGGATAAAAATAGCCTTATAGGCTTTGGACTTATTGGAGCAATTCTGATTGCGTGGACTTACTATTCCTCTCCTTCAGAAGCTGAGTTGCAACAATTGCAAATGCAACAAGATAGCGTTTTAGCTGCCGAAGTTAAAACCAATAAAGAAGAAGATAAAAACGCAGTTGAAGCTCAAACCGCAAAATTTGAAGCGATTGCAAGTGATTCTTTAGCAACGGCAAAAAAAGATTCTTTAATTGGAACTGCTCTAGACGAAAAGTACGGCCGATTTGCATCTGCAGCTACAGGCACCAATGAATACATTAGATTGGAAAACGAGAAAATGATTCTCACGCTCTCCACTATGGGAGGTCGTCCAGTTTCTGTACAATTGAAAGAGCACAAAAACTACAACGGTACTGATTTATACTTGTTTACAGAAGACTCTAGCGCATTTTCCTTTGACTTTATGAGTCAAAATAGAAAGCTGAATACTGCTGAGTTGTTTTTCAAAGCGGATAAAAACAATGCAGTTGCAAAAGGCGATAAGACTAATGGCAAAGTAAGCCTCAAATTAATGTCAGCTCCAGGCGAGTATATTGAATTTGTTTATTCAATTTCAGGTAATTCTTACGACGTTGATTACAAGGTGAATTTTGTTGGATTAAACGATTTAGTTACGGATAACAGGGACGGCCTTAACTTATACTGGCAACTGTATGCACCATCTCACGAAAAAGGTTTTGAAAATGAGGATAGAAGAAGTTCTATTTTCTTTAAACCTGTAGAGGAGAATAGAGATTTTATTTCGGAGGCAAGCCCTGAGCGAGTTGACCTAGAAACAAACCTAGAGTGGATTGCATTTAAACAGCAATACTTTTCTGTCGCCGTTATAGCCGACCAACCTTTTAAAGCTGCAAATGGATACCTAGAAACCCAAAAAGGAATTGAAAATGGCTCCTACACCAAAAACATGATAATGAGTGTTGGTGTGCCTATTAATGCTACAACCAATTCGATTGGAATGCAATTTTTCTTTGGTCCCAACGAGTACGAATTGTTAGTAGAGCGAGAAATGGATGGTATTCTTGATTTAGGTTGGGGATTATTTGGTTGGGTGAGCAAATGGTTTGTTATGCCTTTGTTTAATCTATTGGCTAAAATGGATGTTTCCTATGGGATTATTATTTTACTGCTAACTCTTCTTATTAAAGCCATACTCTCTCCCCTAACCTATAAAAGTTATTTGTCGGGCGCCAAAATGAGAGTTTTAAAGCCAGAGATTGAAGAGCTGAACAAAAAGCTGAAGGATGCCGATCCAATGAAAAAGCAACAAGAAACTATGGCTTTGTATAAAAAAGCAGGCGCAAACCCCATGGCAGGCTGCTTGCCAATGGTGCTGCAAATGCCCATTTTATATGCTATGTTTATGCTTTTTCCTGCTTCTATTAAATTAAGAGGAGAAAGCTTCCTGTGGGCTGAGGATTTGTCAACTTATGACAGTGTTTACGACTTACCATTTAACATTCCGCTATATGGCGACCACATCAGTCTTTTTACCATTTTTATGGCATTTTCTATGTTCTTTTATACTAGAAGTAACATGAGTAGTGGCACAATGGGAGGCGGTGGCGAAATGCAAGCGCAACAAATGAAAATCATGATGTATTTCATGCCGGTTATGTTGTTGGTCTGGTTTAACAACTACTCTGCTGGTTTAAGTTACTACTACTTGTGTGCTAACCTTACTTCAATTGGCCAAAACTGGGCCTTTAGAAAATTCTTGGTCAACGATGAGGAGGTACATGCAATGGTTCAAGAAAACAAAAAGAAACCAGTTAAGAAAAGTAAGTTCGCTGCGCGATTGGAAAAAATGGCGAAAGAAAAAGGCGTTGATTTACCTAAAAAATAATTGATGAAATTCATAATTGCCATTATTTCACTGCTTGCTATTGAAGGCTGCATGGGCCGTAAAAACGTTAATCTTTTTACTCCTCCCGATGTGGTGTTTGAAAAAACAGCTTGCTTTGGAACTTGTCCTGAGTTTATGCTGGAAGTTTTTCCTGTTGGATCTACTTACCTTACCGTTAGAAATAATATGCCATTAGATTCAGGAAAGTATTTGTGCTTAACCTGCAACCCACAGGATTTAAAAATCGTTTTGAAGAAAGCGAAAAAAATTAAGTTTAAAGAGCTTAAAGACAAGTACGACCCCGGAGTCATGGACCTTCCATCAACTATGACTAGAATTGAAGGTAAATTAGTCACAAATACTATGGGTGCACCGGCTGGACTTATTGAATTGGAGGAATTGATAGATTCTTTGTACATTCAGAATAACGAATGGCAAAAACTCATTGAGGCAAAATGAGCATCTGGCACGGAACTCCGGATTTAGCTTCGAGCAAAAAGCTAGAACAGGGCACAATACACGATGCTTTGGGAATAACAGTTACCGAAATTGGCGATAACTATGTAATTGGGACTATGCCCGTTGATCAGCGAACGGTTCAGCCCTATGGTATCTTACACGGTGGCGCTTCGGTTGTTTTAGCCGAATCTTTAGGTTCTATAGCTAGCCATTATGTGGTGGATTCAGAAAAGTACGTTACCGTTGGCCTGGATATTAATGCCAATCACCTCCGACCTGTCCGTTCTGGATTCGTGACTGGTAAAGCATCCCCCATTCATTTGGGCAGAAAAAATCACGTTTGGGATGTCGAAATTCGATCAGATAGAGATAAGCTGATTTGTAAAGCGAGATTGACCATTGCCGTAATCAAAAAAGAGGAATTAGGTGGACGGTGATAACTTTAAACAGCCTTATAATCAGTACTCTGCTTATTCTGAAATTAAACTTCTATTTTTAAATCATTCTTACGGCCCTCCTTATCCGAAATTGCATACTGCGTAACTGAAGCAAGTATGCCTTTCTTCCAGTAAAATGCGCATTTAAAGATTGTTTAAGTTTGGTTTATGGAAAAATGGACAGAAACAGATTCTGAGCTAAAATTAACCTTGAAATTCAAAGATTTTAAAGTTGCTTGGGCCTTTATGAACCAGGTCGCAATTGCAGCCGAAGAGCTGAAGCACCACCCAAATTGGGCCAACGTTTACAACTCTGTCGAAATAGTCTTGACCACTCATGACGAGGGTAACACCTTAACCAAAAAAGACTACGAATTAGCTGCTGCAATAAACGACATTCTCAATAGCTATGACTATAAGCATTAGAATTGCTGAAAAGCAGGATTTGGAATCCTTACACAGCTTGTGGATGGAGATTATGCAGCATCACACCGGCCAAGGTCCTATGTTCGATTACGATGCCAACTATGACGTTGAGCTTAAAAAATCCTTAGCCGATAGAATAAAAGGTAAAGAACAGCGGTGCTTTGTTGCGGTTGAAGGAGAACATGTAATTGGTTGCATATTCTGTAGGATAAATAATATTCCGCCCTTTATCGCCATTAAAAAGACGGGATACATTGCTGAGACGGTAGTTTCCATAAAAGCAAGAAGTAAAGGAATAGGGACACAGTTGGTAAAAACTGCACAAGCTTGGTTTGACGAAAACAACTGCGAAGCAACGGAGTTACAAGTTGCTGTGCAGAATGAAGCTGGGATTAGGTTTTGGGAGCGCTTAGGGTTTAAACCCAGTACGTTTCATATGCACCGATTAAAAGAGTAAGCGTAGCTTTTTCTATTGGCCAACCACTTTTTCGATGGCGCCAATAATAGCGTCTGCTTTTGCGTAGCCTTTACAAACGACATACAATTTGCCTTCGTGATCTAACAGCAAAGCAGGAAACCCTGAAATGTTCATTTGTTGTGCCAATTGAAAATCTTTTTTCACTTCCATTTTAGCCCACGAACTTTCAAAAGTGTTTTCAAATTCTTCTGGATCAACCTCGTACTTTTCTAAAAGAGGCAAGTAGACCTTAACATCATTGGTGTTTTTGTTTTCTACATAAAACAGATGCTGAACTTCTTTAAAAAACTCAAATTCTGCTTTGCGGTTGAGTTCTCGCATTACTATTACAGCTCTGGCCGGTGGCTCCGTATCGTAAACAAAGGTTTTATCTTCAATTATTCCGTAGTTAAACGGCTGCTTACTTCTGCCCTCTACCGCTTCCCAGTGTTCTTTTAAGAAGTCACCAAGATCTGCCATTGTCTCGGTGTTGTAGGGTCTCAAACCACCAATAACCACCTGAAAATGAAGCGAATCGAAGTGTTCTTTTACCATAGCGATTTCTGGTGCAAAACCATAACACCAACTGCATAAAGGATCACCAACGTAAATGATTTTCGTTTTCTGGGCTCGTACTTTTACACTCATCAGGACAATTAAAATTGAAATAAACAGGATTCGCATTGTTGCAAAAGTAGAATAGGAATAGCGTATTGGTAACTTAAAAATTGAGAATTATTCAAGGATCAGTAATATGGAGATGCTGAAACGAGTTCAGCATGACTGACATAGAAATTTAATTAATCTGATACAATTCCAGCTCATAAATAACCGAAGTAAAAGGAGGAACTTGACCATTAGAAGAACCGGTTTCTCCAAAAGCAAAAGCAGATGTTAGGTACAACTTAACTTTATCACCAACACTCATTTTACTCAATGCTATCTCAAATCCTCTGATCACTTGATCGGGTTTTCCCAATTGAAAATCAAGCATTTGACCGCGTTTATAGGTATTATCAAATTCTTTCCCATCCAAGAAAAAACCTTTGTAATTGATCCAAATGTTATCACCAGATTGTGCTCTTTTTCCATTACCTGATTTCATTTTTCTATAATAGATACCATCCACCAGCAATCGGCTTGGTTCTATCTCATTTTCAATAAAAAATTCGTTTAAATCTCTAAGCTCTTGTAATTCCAAATCGTCTTTTACCTCCTGAATATTATTTGCGTTTTGTTCTTGTTCAGAAATCAGTTTCCAAAGTTTAATGGATAGCGCAATATCCCCAGGGTAGTCTTCAATTTTTCCTTGAGTCAATTTATTGAGATCGAGTTTGTTTCCAGGTAATGAAAACGTTGCTGAATCACCTTCGTGCATAACGCTAAACATTTTATTCCAGATACTGTTTGAACTCGAAATATCGAAACGATGCATCGCTCCAGACTTCAAATTATTGCTGTATATCAGTTTTCCTGAAGAACTGTACACATAAAGCTGAGAATAGATTTTATCGCCCGTTGTTGCCTTTTCATTTCCATCACCAAGCGTATGGATTTTGAAATATACATCGTCTTCTAGTTTTGAAAAACCGTCCATTAACTTAGCGTCACAAGAAACTAAAGCAACGGACAGTGCAATTAAAAATAGCCTTGTTTTCATTCGTCAATTACCTGAAGGTCATAAATTAAGGTCGCATTCATGGGTATTTTATTCATATCACCAATCAAGCCATGTGCTAAATGCGGAGGAAGAATTAGCCGTGCCTTCTCCCCTTTTTTCATGTATTTAATGCCTTCGTGCAGGCCACTTTCAACATCATCATAGTCAACTTTGAATTCTTCTGGCTCACTCCAGCGTTTATAGCAAGTATCTCCAGTAAGTAGTAGAATATTATAGCGCACCTTCACAATATCTTTTTCTTTAATAGCTGCTCCTTGTGTAGTATCATATACCCAATATTTCAACCCAGTTCCAGTTGATTTAACAGGCCAACGGTTTCTTTTTACAAAATGCTCAATTCGTGATCGCTCTTCATTCATCAAACGTTTATTCATTTCAAATAACTCTTCTTGAGTGAGTTCTTTTGTTGGTTTTACCTTATTTTCTTTAGCTTGTTCGCCTTCGCAGGCAAGCAAGAAGGAAAAAGCAATTAAAAAAGAAAGTAAAAAATATGAATTCCGTTTAATCATGGGGTTTTATTACTGGTTACAAAGTTAGCTTTGCAGTAGTTTTAGCGCATCTTAAAAATAATCAGTTGTTATGACTAAGTTGTTAATTGCATTTTTTTTCGTTTTTACAGTTTCAAATGGTATTGCTCAAAGTGTATCCTACAAAGCATACAGTAAGGAATATAGCGAGCCTGTAGGTGGAATGAAGGATGTGGAGCTAATGATTTCAAAGGAGTTTCAATATCCATTAGAAGCGATTAAAAAAGAAATAGAGGGTGATGTTAGGCTTTCCTTCCAATTGAACACCAATGGTATTCCTGTTGACTTAAAAGTAATCTCAAGCCCGGCAGATGAATTGACCGAAGAGGCGCTTCGAATATTTAAAAAAATTCAATGGACAAAACAAGAGTACCGCCCTATTCACATGAGTCTGCGAGACGAGTTTGTAATGCAGTTTAGTTTAAAAAAATGGGTAAAACTATACAAGAAAAGAGATTATCAGTATATCACTTACCCTGTTACGCCAATTGATAGTTCGGGAAAAGTCTATTTTATTAAGGCAGTAAAAACTAAACCGATTCCTGTTTTTAAAGATGGTGAATACAACAACTTCAACCATTACATCGCTCGCAAAATGCGTTATCCAGAAACCGCAGTGAAATTGAATTTAAAAGGAACAGTACTAGTTGCTTTTGTGATTGAGCCGAGTGGTCAAATAAGTAACTTAGAAGTGCGTAAGTCAATGAATGGTGGCTGCACACAAGAGGCGCTTCGCTTAATAAAAGAAGTAACGTGGATTCCTGGGCAGCAAGACAGCGTTGCTGTAAGAACTCAAATGATTACTTCAATTGGATTTGGAATGAGCTCAAATGCTTTTTACGAAAACTATGGCTCGACTGGGAATTAGATTATCGGCATTAATTATTCTGCAACAATACTTTTGAAATATTCCTAGTTTATCGTATCGTTCTGTAAGATTATTAGAGCTTAACGACGAAGGAGTTTAAGGAAACTTATATATAGAATCTAGTAGTTAATTGACCTAAAACTTTGTAGTATTTAGATTCCGCATAGCTATTTCACGCAATACCCGAAAAGCGTTTTGGTTCAATTACGCTTGTGGAATGACGGTAATTTTAAAAGTACGAAGGCGGTTAAATGATAAATTACTCTTGTGTTTCCATGCTAATGTGAAAAATAGCATCGCCCTTATTGACAATAGAAGTAGTATTTAATCCGAAAACGTAACAATCTCTTGGAGCTAAAACTCGCCTTTCAAAGTCACCAAAAGGATCGGAAATTCTTCCAATTACTGTTTTGTGCTTTACCCACGTTCCGTTTTGAATTCTCGTTTCAAAAATACCAGAATGCTGAGCGCGTATCCACTTGCTTTTAGTTACAATAACCGGTTCGTTTTCTGCGCTTGCCACTCCTTCGTGCATGCCTAAGTATTTCATAACATTGTAAGCACCTTCTACTCCACATTTCACCACCTCATCGTTGAGCTCCAAAGACTTTCCGCCTTCAAACAATAGAATGGTCTTTCCCATTTTATGAAACAACTCGCGAATAGATTTTGGAATGTAGGTCGAGTTTACAATGAAGGGTGCACCAAAAACTTTTGCCAAATGCAACACTTTGGCATCGTTAAGAGCGCAACGTGCATTGGGATAGTTAGAACGTTCTGCACCCCCTGTATGAAAGTCCAAAACGTAATCGACTTTTGGTGCTATTTCTTTGGTAAATGCATGCGCAAATTGACTGGCTAAAGAACCATCTGCCGAACCGGGAAACATTCTATTTAAATCTCTACCATCGGGAAATTCCCGTTGTTGGTTCAAATAGCCAAATACGTTAAAAACTGGAATACAAATGATGGTTCCTTTAATTGGCTTATTGTATTTCTTTCGAATAATGTCACGAACAATGGCGACACCATTCATTTCGTCACCATGCACTCCACCCATGCACAACAGCACTGGTCCATCTTCTTTTGCTCGCTCTATTATAACGGGTATGCGTAGGCTATTTCTCGTATGGAGTTTTGCCACCTCCATTTCAAGACTTGCACTTTGACCTGGCTTTATTTCTTGGCCAAGAATTTTTAGCGCTTTATTAGACATTTCGCTCTATGTATTTAATAATCTGTCGAGCGATATCATTTTTAGTTGCTATTTCAATTCCCTCTAAACCCGGTGAAGAATTTACCTCCAATACTAACGGACCTTTATCCGATTGCAACATATCTACTCCAGCAACACCTAAACCTATGGCCTTGGCTGCTTTTATTGCAGTTAGTTCTTCTTCATCACTCAGTTCAATAACCTCTGCGCTTCCACCTCGGTGCAAATTAGATCTAAATTCTCCCTTTTTGCCTTGACGTTTCATTGCTCCAACAACGTGACCGTCCACAATAAAAACACGAATATCTGCTCCACCAGCTTCTTTCACAAATTCTTGTGCAATTACTCTTGCTTTTAACCCATTGAATGCTTCAATTACCGAGCTAGCAGCATTTTTAGTTTCGGCCAGTACCACACCCAAACCCTGCGTGCCTTCCAAAAGCTTAATTATTAAAGGTGCACCACCAACAGAATCAATAATATGATTTACATCTTTTGCATAATTGGTAAACACTGTTTTCGGTAAGCCTACTCCTGCTCTAGCCATAATTTGTAAGCTTCTGAGTTTGTCTCTCGAGTTTACTAAGGATTGTGATTTTACAGAAGAAAAAACACCCATCATTTCAAATTGACGCACTACTGCTGTTCCATAAAATGTAACAGAAGCACCAATACGAGGGATTATAGCATCAATATCTTCAATGTAAGTGCCGTTGTAAAAAATTCTTGGTTTTTTCTTTTCTAACTCTATGATGCACTTTAAATGATCGATAACAATAACTTCGTGCTTGCGCTTTTCAGCCGCCTCTACCAGTCTCCTTGTTGAGTATAAATTAGCGTTTCGGGATAAAATTGCAATTTTCATAATATCTATTTTCAGCTAGAACTTACTGTTCCGCTTGTTTTAAATCAAAAGAAACATTTTTAAGTGTAGTGTCTACTAGCACTTTTTTATTCAAGAATCTTCTACCTAATAATATAGGGTATTTCATTTCACCTCGGTTCGCTAAAGACAATTGGATGGGATAGTTTTTACCAAAAATGACTATTTCAGTTTTTACAAAAAAACGTTTTTCCACTACCCCATTTGAGCTTTTAACCGCTTTTACTTTGTAATTTTTAGTTCTGAATTTTTTATCGTGATAATGCGTATGCGCAGGATCTAAAATTTCAAATTCCAAAATTTTCTCATTATTCTCAATTAACTCAGAAATATCGTGACTGTGAATTGATGAGGTATAAGCACCTGTATCTATTTTTATTGCAATATTTTCTAGAGTCAACTCTGGAAAGTCTGCTTTATCTATTCTACCTATTATTTTCACGTGGTAAATTACTTCTGGTCTAAAGCCATAAAATTGAGAATGCAAATGTATCATAAGCAACTGCTCTAAAATGGTAAATTAACCATATTTGAAATAAGTCACTTTGAGGCAATCTGAAGTCATTTTAGTATACTGAATCATTTATCGAATATTAAGATTTTATTGGTAGGTTAAGCTATTAGAGCTTTTCAAATTTGAAGTCTTAAGTTTACTTTTCTTGCAAGCCTGCTAAACTAAAAATGCAAAAATTATATTGTTCGCCTATTTACTCAAAATTGAAAGGTCGAATGCATACTGCAATTAAGTATAAATGGTAAAGAAAATCTATATTTGATGCTATGCACCTGTCCTTACGTGTTTTAGTATTCATTCTATTTGGTTTCTTGTCTGTATCCAATTGTTATGCTCAATTGTTTACAAATTCTGGAACTGACTTTTGGTTTGCTTTTACTGAAACTCGAGATAGAGCAAATGCATTGTATTGGGTAAACATTACTTCCAATGAAAATGCATCTGGAACCGTGGAAATACCCGGTACTGGCTTTACTCAAAATTTCACTGTGGTGCCAGGTCAAGTAGTTGAAGTGCGCATACCTTCAACAGATGCAAACATTTTAGGGTCTGCGATTCATGTTAATCGTGGCGTTCATGTAACTTCAAATAAAGATGTGGTTGTTTTTGCAGTGACGCTTGCAGCAGCTAGACATGAAGCTTCTCTTGTACTTCCAAACATTCCTGGTCCGAAGCGTTACCGAGTTATGTCGCACATATCAGAAGTGAGAGGAAACACATTGTACGAATCTGAATTTAATGTAGTTAGCGGTGGAGATACGGTAATAGTTGACATTACCCCATTTGGAGATATAGCCGGTGGACTCGATTCTGGTGTTACGTACCGAGATACGATTCTTCCAAATCAGGTTTATCAGGCCCAAGCCGATTCTGTTCAGGATGATTTAACGGGAACATTAATCGAATCGGTAAACGACAAAAGCTTTTTTGTTTATTCTGGAAATGTTTGGTCTTCGGTTTATTGCAATACAGGTTCGCTAGATCCTCTTTACGAAGCAATGATGCCAACCAACACTTGGGGACAAGATTACTTTGCTATACCCACTCCTGTAATTAATCTAGATTACATTAAAATCATAGCAGATAGAGATTCGACCGAAGTTTTTAAAGATGGTTTTTTAGTAGCTGAACTAAAAGCTGGTGAGTTTTACGATGACACCATTAGCGCAATTCACAATTACACGAGTAATAAGCCTATAGCGCTTGGGCAATTTATGGTTACCGGTCAAAATGGCTGCACGCGATCAGGAACAGACCCTTCCATGATTATGCTCAATGCCACTGAACAAATGTTTTTGGATTCGATCTCCTTTTTTGCTGTAGACACTGCGCTCATCCAAAATCACTACGTACACACTTTGACTCGAACCTTAGATACTGGATTGATGTTTTTAGATAGCACTCAAATGCTTGGTTGGACACCATTTTCACAAAACGCCGACTTCTCTTACAAAACCACAAAAATTGCAGCTGGGTATCATAGGCTTGAAACAAAAGGCTGTGGATTTATAGCATACAGTATGGGCTATGGGTCTGTTATTTCATATGGCTATGCTGCTGGCGTTTCATTGGTTGACCTCGGTAATACCATTCAATTTAGCAATGCAATAAATGGTAGTGATACTATCTGTTTGGGAGACACGGTTCAATTTAAAAGCACTTCACTCGAAAGGCCATTGAACTTCCAATGGGACTTTGGAGATGGTTCTTCAGATACGATTCAAAGTCCGAAACATGCCTACACGTTAAATGGAACCTATGTTGTAAGTTTAACCACTACTTATTCATGCGGTCAGATTACGGTTAAAGATACTGTTGAAGTGCCTCCAGCTCCAATTGCTAACCTTGGTCCAGATACAACACTTTGTCAAGGAGATACCCTAACTTTTAGTGTAAATACATCTGTTTTTAAAGCACTCTGGAATGATGGCTCAAGGTCGAAAGACTTACGCATCTTCAAATCAGGTAATTACTGGGTAGAGGTCTCGAATTTTTGCGGGGCAAGCAGAGATTCAGTAAGCATTGTAGTCTTAACAAACGATTTAGTTGATGCAGGATTAGACACTGTACTTTGTCAATTTACTCCTTATAAATTGGGAGGAACGTCCAATGTGCCTGGTAACTTAAATTATTTATGGTCTCCTGCTACCGATTTAGATAGCGCGAATATTGCAAATCCCACTGTTACCCCAGTAAATGCAGGCCCATTCAGCTATATAGTTTCAGTAAAATCGGGCAATTGTATCCTTTCAGACACTGTAGATCTAACCGTGAAAAGTAAACCGATTATTGATGCTGGTGGAGATAGGATTGTATGTAAGGATACTACTGCGAATATTGAGCTCGGAGGCAATCCTACTGGACCAATAACATCCTCCTACATTTGGGCGCCCGCCGATAAATTGCTGAACTCAAATACTCAAAACCCGGTAACTAAAGACCCTTTCCCTAGAACCTACTATTTGTTAGCGGTAGATACTAGCGGTTGCACTTCAGTTGATTCCATAAAGGTAGGTACATTTAGAATTAGAGCGACTGGAGATAGTATACGTTGTGGTGGTGATACTGCTACTCTTCGAGTGTACGATCTAATTGGCTCAAAACCCTTCAACTATGCATGGTCGCCTGCTGCTAATTTATCTCAATCGTCTGACTCAACTCCAAAAGCATTTCCTGATTCCAGCACTAATTATCAAATAGTTGTATCTGATTCATTAGGATGCATAGATTCGGCAACAGTATTTGTACAGGTAAACGCTTCGGTTAAAGCAGCTTTTACTAGTAAAGCAAAAGTTGGCTGCGAAGCGGGCATTGTAACTGCGAGTATAAATCCATCGGCTATTTTCTCCTACAATTGGCTCTTAGATGGAGCAGATCTTGGCTCTGATCCGGTAATATCATTTGAAGTGATAAGAAACAAAGACTACTCGTTGCAACTCGCTGTTGAGTCTGTCGATAATTGCAAAGACACAAATACTAAGATCATAAATATTAATGAAACCCTTCTTTCTTTTACAGCAGACAGCATAGCCAATGTATTTACTCCCAACTACGATGGTATAAATGATGACATTGACTTTACTATGGGCAATGATTTCGTTGACTGCAGCACTATATCCGTATATAATCGTTGGGGTGCTCTAGTTTTTCAGTCTGAAGAAGGGTTTCCTATTTGGGATGGAAGAACATTTGTAGGTGAACCTTGCCAAGAAGGCGTTTATTTCTACCGATTAGATGTAAATGGAACAAGCTACACTGGCTATGTAACCCTTCTGAGGTAATTTAATTTTAAAGTTTAGCGTATATGGGATTTTAGTCCAACACTTTTTCAGCAACTAAGCGCACGAAATCCAAAGAGCTTAGCATACCTTTTATTTCTCCTTCATCCATCACAACGATATGGTGCACCTTATGTTTTAATATCATATTGGCAGCTGCTTGAGCGCTTGAATCTATATGCACAACATGAACACTGGAGGTATTCATTACATCCTTTACCGCTGCGTCCTCGCTCACCTCTTTATTCATATCTGTAGCTGATATAATACCTTGAATAGTCTCTTCTACTTTAAGCGTATCATTTGTGTAGGAAATGACCGGAATAGCGTGAATTCCTTTTTCCTGCATTAGTGTTCTAATTTCCAAAACGCTATCTTCTCCAGTTGCAGTTGTGACTGGTGTGGACATAAAATCTTTTACTGTTATTCCCATGAGTGGTATTTTAAATCAAAAAATCTTGTGCAAAGTGAAGCTTTCCGCACTATATATTTAATTCGCCATAAAATTAGCCTATTAAAAAGCTATTGACTGCAATTAGCACTGAAAAAATATTTTAAAGCGCCTCTAAGACACCAAGTGCTGCTCTTTCGCCTGAAATCATAGCTGCATTTAAGGAAGCATTTAACTGCGTGTCTCCCGCTAAAAAAATGTGGGAGCTTAATCTTGTTTCAGCTGGCGGTAACTCGTATTTCAAGTTATCTAATTTAGGCAACGCCATAGGAATTGTATAGTGTTTTATGAAGGTACAGGCTTCGATACCACAATAGGCGTTCAATTCCTTTTTAACTGCTTCAATAAGCGCTTCATCGCTTAAACCTTGCTTGTCAATTACTGTTACCGACAGTAATTCCTTCTGCGGTACTTGCTCAGTCTCCAAACATGTCGGATAAAAAATATTATTGATTAGCGCTCCCTTTTCAGAAATAAGGCCAATTAATTGCTTATCAATGACTCTAGCTTCAGTTTCGAAATACAAGTTTTCGCACGATTTCCATTCAACTATACTATTTTCTGCACCTGAACACAGGTTACTAATGTTGCTTGTAATTATTGTAAAGTCACTGTTTAATGTTGTCTGATCGTCCAGCTCAATTTCGCCATCTTTTATTGAAATCACTTTCGTATTGTATTGGACTGCTGTGCTCTTCAAATTTTGCAACAATTGTTTGGGAATCGCCTCAATTCCAGCTTTCGGCAAAGCGGCATAACCCTCTCCAAACATTTTATACACAAACTCAAACATTCTGCTGGAGGTTTCAAGTTTTGTTTCAAGGAAAATACCACTGAAAAAAGGCTTAAAAAAATCATTAATGATTTCGTCCGAAAATCCAAGTTCCCGCAAATAAGACAAAGTGGTTTGCTCTTTTTCAGCAAATATTGCCGACACGTTTTTTCGCTTAAGCTTATTATTCAACTTTAGTATTTTTAGTTTATCCGAAAAGTTTCCAATGCCTGAAAACAAGGTTGAAAACAATAAGGAAAAGTCTTTTAGCGGATCCCCTATAATTAGTTGATTGCCATTTTTAAAAATAGAAGCACCCGGTAAAAATTTCTGTAATTGTAAAGCACCAAAATCAAGATATTTCTGAGCAGCTGGATAGGCCGTAAGTAGGACCTGAAAACCGTGGTCCAATTGAAATCCATTTACGACATCGGTTTTTACTCTTCCTCCTACTCGCTCAGTTGCTTCAATAATAACTGGACTGTATCCATTATCTTCCAAAAATTTAGCAGCTACGAGTCCACTAACTCCCGCTCCAATAATGTGTATTTTACAGTCTTTTTTATTCATAAACAGTACATTTCTAATAACTTATTGGCAATAAATAGAAAACTCGATTTGCTTTAAAATTTTATGATTGCTCCACAAAATTTCATCAAAAATACAAACGAGTATGCCTAAACACAGGCTTCATGAAAGAAATGATAATAGCTAGGTCTAAATTTATAGAAAAACAAGCATTAATCACTCGTGATTCTGGCTTCATTGATGAGCATATATATTTTTTAAAAGAACTGCTCTATCATTAAAAAAAAACCTTGCTGAACAAGAATTGGATTTGTTTTATTATTTAAGCGATCAAAACAGCGAGGCAGTTTTAAAACCAATAATTTTGCCTTTCAAATAAAAAGGAAAAGCACTTAACAAATTATTGCTGGTTATATTAGAAGTCAGTACTCACTGAAGACCTCAATAGAAAAGGAAAAAGATAGAAATGGAATTAGATGTAATTAAAATTATAGAATCATTAATAGTTTTTGCTATTTATGTAATTGTAAGGCTACTTTCCTATAAAATAATTGAGAAAACACTAGATGATAGACTGATACAAAATCACTAAGCTCAGAGGCTCTTATTAACAGTTTTCAGTATTTGAATTTATCGTAATTTATTATTTAAACGGACTAATAAATTATTAAAACTCTCGAACAGAACGAACAAAGAATAAAGCACTAATAGTGAAAGTCGTATTATTAAATTGGATTCCTGACGATAGATTTTGTCTCCATGCAGTTGTACTGCCACTCCGAGTAGAACTCCAATAGGTTTTAGTTCCAAATGAACCAATTGCTGCGTTTGCAGAATACATTTCATTTAGTTCGTGCTTAGTTGGGAGCCTCCAATCTCTAAATTTTTGAGCGGCCAATGAATGCTTTGCAGGATTAGAAATTGCGTCTTGAGCACCATACCAGTTCGTTAATCCTTGGTCCTGTATCTCAGAAACTAAGCCATGCTTTCCATCTGGAGAAATCCAAAAAACATATCCTCCTAATTCTGGCCAGACTCCAATCGAGTATGTTGGTCCTGTTATTCCACCAACTATGCTATCTGCTGTATTTGCATGTAAAGCATAAGGTACACTCATTAACTCGCTAGTTCCTGCAATAGTATAAGATGTTCCACCTGTAGGATCGGTTTCTGTTTTTATAAAGTAGGGGCCTTTGCTCCAATCTATGCTGTTAAACGTGCCAGAGACAACTGTTCCGCTGCCAATCTCTACACTTACTAATCCATTCAGGTTAGACGTAGGTGTTTGTGTTTCTACATAAACTACTGTACCAGAAACTGAACCTTGTACTATACTTAATTGCATGCCAATTGCCTGACTAGTTACTAGTGCATCTGCCGCATCTCTAACCACTGCTTGGTAGCTCATTTTTGAAGGTGCTTGTGCAAAAACAGTTAACGTTATTACTACTGAGGCTATAAGTGTGTATAATTTTTTCATGGCGTTTTAATTTTTAATTATTCTAAAGGTTTTGATTAAAGATTCTTGGTCTATTATATTTAATAGATATGTGCTTGCAGGTAAATTTTGCATGCCAATTTCAGTGCTACTATTATTCACTTTTTGACTATCCAATAATTTTCCTTGCATATCGCACAATCGATAGGTCAAATTTTGGTTGTTGTAATTACCAATATTAAGTGTCAATGCACTATTTGTTGGGTTAGGATAGGCAACTAACTCAAGATTAATCGCTGCTAATCCTCCAACTAAATCAACTACATCCACAATTGTATAGGCTTGCTGCACACCTTGGCTTACTGAGCCATTACTGCCTGTATTATTACTATAAGCTACTTGGCCAATAGAATAACTGGCTGTTCCACTGCCTGTAGCCTCTCCACCCGCTGCAGTTATGGTCTCTTGCGAATACAAAAGAGGGGTGGCAAATAACACACATAAGAAGAACGTGATTCTTTTCATTATAGTTTAGTTTAAGTTTCTGTTGATCTACTTTGATACAATAATGACTCTTTTTATAAAAATGATCAACAGACAAATAAGTACTTTAGATATTGTGCAAAATTAACATGATTAATGCTCTGATATTTGTACCTCAAATTTTGAGGTACAATAAAGGTACAAATTTGTACCTAATAAACTCATAACAACACAAAGTAAATATTAATTTATTTGTGCTTAATGATTACTATAATTCAATAATATATGGGGTTTTTGCTTGTTTGTTGTTTGGTTTCTTTGTAGTGGTTACTTTCCAATAATAAACTGGTCAATTATTCACATTCTATATTGAATTCAACAACTAGCAGCTGGGATTTAGAAGAAGAAAAGGATTATTTCTATTCCGATGAAAACCCTGCTGCCTCTATTGAAGATGATGTGGAGCGTAAAACTGCAAAGGTTTATCCTAATCCATTATCGGAAACACTTCATATCGAAACACCAGGAGAATATCAACAAATTACTTTCGAACTATTTGACATGCAAGGGCGGCAGGTAATGTTAAAAGAGGTAAATAGCACTGAATCAATAGAAACTACAAATTTAAAGGCCGGAATGTACTTTTACATTTTAACTCTAGACGGGAAAAAGCAAAGTGGAAAATTGATTAAAAATTAGATTCACTTGCTTAAACATATTTTTGATTGCATTTAATCTGTAATCGAAACGGGTAAATTTCTCTTAGAGTTAGCAGGTTACTCATTATATTTTTGATTTTCTTCAATCGATTTAAGAACATTTTAGAACCTAAGCGCGAAGTCAATAAAGAGTAAACCTTTTAACTTGCTTACTTTGGCGAATTTGCATTTCCAACACTAAAAGCAAATAACAAAAATTACTAATCTCAAAGAAAAACGATTCATTCCTTTTTCTCAAAGGTCATGCTGAATTTATTTCAGCATGCCAGTTTAATGATTTGGCTGTTCAGCCGCATCAACCACAAAAAAAGCCCCGATTCCTCGAGGCTTTTTCAATTCAATATGTTTTGTAATACTATACGTTCTCGATAATCATAGCAGAAGCACCACCGCCTCCATTACAAATACCTGCACCACCGTATTTCCCGTTGTTTTGTTTTAGCACGTTAATCAAGGTAACAATGATTCTAGAACCAGAATTCCCAAGTGGGTGTCCCAATGAAACAGCACCACCGTTAACGTCCACCTTAGCTGGATCTAATCCCAACTCCTTAGTGTTTGCTAATCCAACAACAGAAAAAGCTTCGTTCAATTCCCAATAATCAACATCTGAAGTCGATAAATCCGCTTTGCCCAATGCAATTGGAACTGCCTTTGAAGGTGCTGTAGTAAACCATTCTGGCGCTTGAGCTGCATCAGCATACGAAGTAACTTTCGCCAATGGAGTTAAGTTGTATTTCTCAACCGCCTCAGCGCTTGCTAAAATCAATGCAGAAGCACCGTCATTTAATGTCGAAGCATTTGCAGCTGTAACCGTTCCGTCTTTTTGAAAAGCTGGACGTAACGTTGGAATTTTGTCCATTCTCACGTTTGAATATTCCTCGTCCTTATTTACAATAACTGCATCACCTCTTCTTTGAGGAACTTCTACTGGTACAATTTCGTCGTTGAATTTACCAGCTTCCCAAGCAGCAGCAGATCGATTGTAAGATTCAATAGCGAACGCATCTTGGTCTTCTCTGGAGAATCCATACTCCTTAGCACACATATCAGCACAAACGCCCATGTGTGTATCGTTATAGACGTCGGTAAGACCATCTTTAACCATTCCGTCAATCATATTGATATTGCCCAATTTAACACCGTTTCTAGCTTGCATGTAATGAGGAACGGAACTCATGTTTTCCATACCGCCTGCAATAACCACTTCGTTATCGCCAGCTTTAATAGATTGAGCAGCCATTGCAATGGCTTTCATTCCTGAAGCGCAAACTTTATTTACAGTAGTACAAGGAACATCTTGATCCAACCCAGCAAACATTGCAGCTTGGCGCGCAGGTGCTTGACCCAAATTGGCAGACATTACGTTACCCATTATTACTTCATCAATAATCTTAGGATCAACTCCACCTTTTTCCAATGCGCCTTTAATAGCTGCAGCTCCTAGTTTTGGTGCAGGAACTGAAGATAAACTTCCCATGAAACTTCCGATTGGTGTTCGTACGGCTGATACGATATATACTTCCTTCATAATATTAGATTTTGAGGATGTAAAAATAAAGAAAGTGAGAACTTGATTTGAGGATTGACTTTGACGTTTTGGATTGTTTAACCAAAGGAATAATTAGTAAGCTGTTTTAGTAAAGGGTCATTCTGAACTTGTGTAAGTATCTCTGCTAACTGATAAAAGGAGATCCTCAAATAAATTCAGGATAACTTTAGCAAATAGGCCTGTTTCAGACTAATAACTTCATACTTTTAAACAACACAGGATTAACTACCGATAAACCACTACATCCTGCGGAATCACCCCAGTTTCAAAGTCGTACAACAAACTACCAGAAGAATTTAAAACATAAGCTCTCCCTCTTTTGCTATAATCCTTGGCGTCCGTTACGATAACATTTCCACTTTCCGAATCAACACCTAATCCATAAAAATTTGATCCTTCTTGTTTGAATATTTCTTGCGGCTCTTTATTAAAATCACCAGTAAAGCTATACACTGAACGGTTCAAAAAATAGAACATACCGTTAGTTGTATTATATCGCAGACGGGCCGGAGAATTTTCAATGTCTTTAAACGTGTAGCTGGAAGTGTAGCTTAATGAAATTGGGTCAATTTCCATAAGTCTAGCCAGTTTTCTATCTCTTGGATTATAACCACCATCACAAAGCACCCAAACCATGCCTTTGTTATCGACAACTATGCTTTGTGGCTGGTTCCCAACAGCTATTGACTTTATCTGTTTTCCTTCCAAAGAATACACGTCAACTGCATGCTGATTAACATTACAAGCAAAAATATGATTGTCTGCTTCTACCAATTCCTCCAACCAGTCGTTAGCGACCAATGTTTTTGTTATGTTCAGATTAGAAGTATCCAAAACGAAAATGTCCTTTTTATTGAGTGATGTTACCCAAAATTCTCCAGTAGAAGTTATCAATCCATATCTAGGACTCTGAACGGTCATTCTAGCCTGCTCTTTTAAACTTGGCAATGAAACTTTGATAACTTCATTCGAATTATTTATAAAAAGGTAGCCCGTGTTTCCAGAAACCAAAAGTGATTGTGCAACGTCTCCTAAGGCTTGTTTGTTTGCCTGTTCAAATGCGTTTTGTCTAATAGTGACCGTTTCGATTTCATAGTCGGTAATAGAAGCATTTGAAAGGGTGAAATTTCCTTCGTTAGTTACATAAAAATGTGTAACGGCAGTATCTACTTCACTTACCGTTTCTTCCAATCCTTGCGGGCCAAATGGTTTGTCTTTTTTGCAAGAAAATACTAAAAGTAATACTACAAATAAAATTCCTAACCTCATGATTTAATGAATTTTATATTAACTATAAAATAACGATTTGGCATAGGTCGGTTTGCCACTTCTTGATAAGGTTCATTGTATAAATTCTCAACTTGGCAGCCCAAAACCAAGCGCCCTTCCTTACCAGTATCAAGGGTGTAGTTTACACCTAAAGTGGCATTAAAAAACGAGGGTAAGTAGGCTGAATTATCGCTGTTTAAAAAGCGTTTATCGGTAAATCGCTGACCGTAAGTAACACCGATATTTCGCCATTGAAGCATCCCTTGCAACGCAATTCTTTGAGCAGGAATATAGGCCAATTGAATACCAGCACTATCTGCAGCAGAATTATAGCTGTAATTCAAAATAATATTGCTTTTCACTGCGTTCCATAGCAATTTTCTGTAGGATATTGAAGATTCGACTCCGCTATTAATTACGCTTGACACATTACCCGCAGTCCAAACCCCACCAGATTGTGGTTGCCATAAAATGCGATTTTCTATGCTACTTAAAAAAGCAGTAACACTATAATTAAATCCAGTATCTAGTTCCGAACTCAAACTAAATTCACCTGTCCAGCCTTTCTCTGGCTTTAGGTCAGGGTTCCCTCCAACACTCCAGTATAAATCATTTAAAGAAGGAGCCATTGCGTGATAAGCTCCATTTCCTTTAATCACCAACCAAGATTTCTTCGACTTCCAACGCGCCCCCAAGGATGGTAAAACAGGAAGAAAATTATCGTCAATTACCTGTGTTTTGATTAACCCGTGAAATAACCACTGCCGCCATTCGAAAGATGCCTGCTGTATATGCTGTGCATCAATTTGCTGCTGCCCACCGTCATACTCCGGGTGACTGGCAAACGCATGGTTGTAGACTATGGCATTTTCCATTTTGAGCCTTTCGAACAACCAATACTTTACTCTAAATTGACCAAATGCAGCGCGTTCTGACCCTCTATCATTTAAAGCTATTGCCTCATTTTGGTATTGTAATTCACTTGCCTTTAACCCTGCAACGACTTTAAGCTGAGCTGTTCCAAATTGTCTTGAATAATTTAAGTTCGACAAGAGCGTGTTGTCATTTTGCGACTCAGCAACCTCTTTTTGATAAGTCAAATGAGGCATTCTCCGAGCACCCGATTGTAAGAAGGAATTCCATTTTAGAATACCTTTTTTCTTTAATTTCCATAAGAATTTTTGCTGCCCCGATAATATTTGATTTCCTGCACCAAGCATTTTTTGCTCCTTCACAACTTGCTCATTTGGGTTCTGGTAAGCAAATTCATTGGCTCCGTATTGCGCACTAAAATGCGTAGAGCTTATAAACTTAGAATTAGAGCGACGATACATTATTCCAGTCGAAGCATTGTTGATGCTTGTTATTGATTGCTCAAATTTCAATACCTCACCTTTCTTAAATTCAGGATTTGCATTCAACTTGATAGTTCCGCCTAACCCGCCAGTGCCATTTATCATTCCAGCAGCGCCATATTGAATAGAGACTTCTTCAGCCATAAACGTCGGAAACAAACCACCGTCAAAGGTTTTATTCATTGAACTTGTTACCGGCATATCCTCCCAAAATACGGCGGTATGTCTAGAGCTAAAACCGCGAAAAGAAACTGAACTCAATGCACCAGACCCGTAATCCCTTACGTATAAATTGGTTTGATATTTAAGAATTTGATCGAATGAAATTGCTGGTACTGATTGCATTAAACCAGTATCTAATAGTATATTCTTGAATACCGGATCGAGCTTTATTTGCCCCAACACCTCGAATTCATCGAGGCTTGTAGATATATCAACGTCTTTTTGCGCAAATAGCTTTACCGAGCCACCACAGAGGAGAACTAAACAAAGAGCAGCGATAACTCGACTATTGCACGACCAATTTTGAAACAAAATGCTCCTTTGAGTTTATTACGGTTACCGAATAGATTCCTTTGGGTACCCTTATCATTTGCAAGTCGTTTCTCCCAATTTTTAAGAATTCAGAATAGCAAACCTTCCCTTTTAAATCATAAATCCGAATCTCTGAAGCCTCAACTACATCCACTGTCAAGTCAGAGATCATTGGATTTGGGTATAATTTCATCTCTGTCTTTTGCTCAGCTATTTCAGCTTCACCTACGAAGATTTCTCCGTCGTAGTTGATTAAACCAACAGACTCTAAATCAAACCCACCAGTATAAAACCCGTTGTTTTGAAAATCGGTAGGATAAGGATCGTTTATCAATCTTCCACTTGCGTCTTTAGAAGCGATAGTTGGATTGATACTGCCTACAACATCAATAACCCGAATTGAACGCACAGAATCGAGCCCTACATCGGACAAATCGAAAGGAGTTCCATACCCCACCTTGTATTTACCCGCCAAATTGTGAATATTGGTAGCATCCAATAGATCAAATGAACTGATTTGAGACCCTGTACTTGTTTCACTTTGAGCCGGAAATCTTGTATAATTCTTTCCGTCCTTACTGACCTCCACAAAGCCCAATTCTAAAAAATCATGATTAAAACTGTTTTCAAAAACTGCAAAATCAGCCCCAGGTTCATCTACAACCCAACCGTCAAAGTAAACATAGGCAACGCCACTATCCCCTAAACTCACTGCACTTCTATCGCTATAACCAACCGCATTCATAGCAGTTCCGAAGTTCACATACCCCAATGATTTGTTAGCTAAGTCTTTATAGCCTCGAATTACCTGGATTTCTGAAGCCCAAGAGACAAATTGCTCACTTGAGAAGTGAATAGCAGCAGTTCCTGGTGTTTCAGCATTTGGCGCATAAGGTCCTTGCGCATAGGAAGATCCTATTGCACAAAAAAGCCCAAAAAATACTGACGCTAATTTCATTGTTTAACGATTCGCTTAGTTATGACAGTATCTGCAGTTGATAGCGAAATAATGTAAACTCCGTCTGGAAACTCTGTAATGTCTATTTCATTGTCACTATTGATAGCAACATTAATTTGCTTTCCTTGGCTATTCAATACTCTAATAAAATCAGGTTTACTACTGTCAATTCCTTCAATTTTTATAAGTCCTGAGCTTGGGTTAGGGTAAAGCGAGATATTGCTTATCAGCTTCTCAGAAACGCTTAAAGCATTTTCAATCTTCAGATATACATACCCGGTATCGCAAGCCCCAAAAAGGTCACAAATAAGATAACTGCAAGTATCTAAACCCTGAAAACCAACATTGGAGATGTATTCTAGCTTCTTTGACACAATAGAAACATTGCCGTGTTTAGCCGTATCCAACACACTCACTCGTATGGTTTCTATCTGTTCATCCCAATCGTTAGACAAAATATCTAGAGAAAGCACACCATCTTCTCCATAAGTTATGCTATCAAAACCAGCAAGCGGAGCATCGTTTACTAAGAGTTCCAACCAGCCAGTATCGCAAATTCCGTCTTGGTTACAAATAGAAAACCAAACCGTATCAAAGCCATTAAAATTGGCATTCGGCTTATAGGAGATTACTGAATCATTGACCAAAACCGAAGTTCCATTGGTGCTCTGCGCCACTAGCGTTGCAGTTAATGAATCCACTGTGTTTCCAGGATTAAGGCTGTGTTTTGTAACGTTATAATTCGCAAGAGGAGAGTTGTAAGGAATTTGATAATCGAGCACTGCGGCTAAGGGTTGAAATGCGGTTGAAGTGTTTTTATAGACTAAACTGTCAATGCATGCGTAGGTTGGCGTGTTAATTCCAAATTGACCTACATCCGAAGAATTAAACTTCATATCTAAATACCGAATGCGCCCTAAAACAGAAAGATCTACCCACGTCCAATCTTTTATCAAATAGTCGTTGGCATTATTTGGGTCTCTAAAATCGGCTAAATAGAAGATAACACTGTCCGTTAGTTCAAAGTCAGCATCATAACCTAAAAAGGTAATGGACAAGAAGTCTGGATCGTTTCCAGTTGGTCCTCCAAATTTCTTTGTGAAAGCGTCTCCCGTTTGCATATTCCTATAGGCATAAGTGGAGTTATTAATACTCAAGCCATAAATCGAATCACCTAGCAAAGAATGCGTAAACATTGCTGTTGCATAGTTGTACACTACTGCAAAAGCAGATGAATTGTTGGCGCCATTACCAGAAATTGAAGCATATTGATTGGACCATGTTCCAGTCACTGTATCTGTTGTTTTGGAAACTGAAAAGCCACTCCAACTCCCCCATTGCGTATCGTATTGATTTATGAAAAACCCCGCGCCGTTTACCAATCCTCCACTCAGGTCAGAGCCGTTCCAAACACTATCGTTTCCAGTTAAAAGATTTTCGAAATTTGACACGGTTTGACCTTTTGCTATTGATGTAGCTGCTACCAATCCTAGTGTTAGGAATGATCCAATAATTCTCTTTTTCATTTTAGAATGAATAAAACAGTTAGAAGGTTGTCCTATCCCGGAACTTCCTTGCAAAATAGCCACTGGCAGGTCTTCTGACTCGGTTCACTTTTGTATCTTCCCTCCTTTTCTCGGAAGTGATTGTAGACAAAAGCTTTATATAGAACCTTACAGCTGCGGGAACAGTTTCGGAGTTTCACCGAATTCCCTTTTCACTCTCCTTGGTGAATTCCAAGTTAAGAACCAACAACGCGACAAAAGTAGAATTTAAACTGAAAAATATTAAAAAAAGTAACCTTTAATTATACAAGTCGTTTTACTATTGACAAAACCCTAACAAAGTAAAAATTTAATGTACTCACGTATTCTGCTCATTGACGATGACCCTATTCAAAACTTAATAAACACTAAGTTGATTGGTAAAATCAATGTCACCGATACCCTTATGGTTGCAACAAATGAGAAAGAGGCGTATGATAATTACTTAAAGCACAAAGAGCACTTCCCAGAAGTTATTTTTCTGGATATCAATATGCCTGTAATGGATGGTTGGGAGTTTTTAGAAGTCCTTTCAGAAGACCATGCCGGTTCTAAACCTAGAATTTTTATGCTAACCTCTTCCGTAAGTCCTGCGGACGTGGAACGATCAGAAAAAAACAATTTGATCGAAGGGTTTATCACAAAGCCGCTTTCACTTGAAAAAATCAAGTTTTTGTTGAAAGAATCAGATCCTATTTAATTTGCTCTACAATAGAGCTTACCGCTGGACAAACGAAGGCATTCTCATAAGTAATATCTAATATCTCTTGCATTCTTTTGCGATTGGTATGCGGATATTCAGCACATGCCTTAGGCCTAACATCGTAAATTTTACAGGTATTATCCTTGTTGAGAAAGGAACACGGAGCGCTTTGCAGCACAAAATCCCCATCTTCATCCATTTCCAAATAGGTAGTAATGAAACTTCCTGCTGACATCTTAACTGCTTTTGCAATACGATCGATATCCTTTTGCTCAAATATTGGACTCGTAGTTTTGCAGCAATTAGCGCATTGCAAGCAATCAATTTTCTGAAACACTTCATCGTGTAACTTGTGCAATTGATTATCTACCTTGTTGGATGAATAACTACTAAGGCCATCCAATTTGGACTTTACCTTCTTTTTATCGGAAGCTGATTTTTGTAATTGAAGTTTATACGCTGAATTCATAAACATTCAAACTTACAATCGAACTTTAAAAGAAAGAACAATAAGAGTCACTTTGTTGTTTTCGTCTATTTAATTTACTGATAATAAGCAAACTATAAATACAAAAACTACTATTTTACTTAAAAAACAAAATATGAGTTTTAGTAAAAAACAAGTTGAACTATTTACCCTAGTTTACTTTATTTAAAATACTTCCTTCAACATTACTCATTAGTGAATTGTACATTTGCAAAACATTCATGAGCGCAAGAATCTAATTGTGTTTTGAATTAAAAATAAACTACAGATAAGACTCAATAGCATGTCAGCAAAAATCATTTACACCAAAACCGATGAAGCACCAGCATTAGCAACTTACTCCTTCTTGCCAATTGTGCAATCGTTCACCTCCGTAGCTGGAGTTGAAGTAGAAACGCGAGACATATCACTGGCTGCGAGAATTATGTCCGCGTTTCCAGATGGTCTCACTCAAGAACAAAAAGTATCTGATGATTTAGCCGAACTGGGGAATTTGGTAAAAACACCAGAAGCCAATATTATCAAGCTCCCAAATATTAGCGCTTCTGCTCCACAACTTAAGGCGGCAATCAAAGAATTACAATCAAAAAGCTTTTCTCTACCAGATTATCCTGTAGAACCACAAAGTGCATCTGAGGGAGAAATAAAGTTGCGTTACGATAAAATTAAAGGAAGCGCTGTAAACCCGATTCTTAGGGAAGGAAACTCCGACCGAAGAGCACCTAAAGCGGTGAAAAATTACGCCAAAAAACATCCACATTCTATGGGTGCTTGGAGCAAAGATTCTAAAACGCATGTTGCCAGCATGAAATCTGGAGACTTTTACGCATCAGAAAAATCGGTAACTATTGCGAATTCTGGAAATGTTACTTTAGAATTACATGCAAAAGACGGTTTTAAAAAGGTATTGAAAGCCGTAACTCCTTTAACGGCTGGAGAAATTATAGATTGTTCGGTAATGAAAACCAAGGATCTTCGCTCTTACATTGAAACTGAAATTGCCGATGCAAAAGAACAGGGGGTGTTATTGTCTGTGCACTTAAAAGCAACCATGATGAAGGTTTCGGACCCTATCATTTTTAGCCACGTAGTTCAGGTATTCTTCAAAGACTTATTTGCAAAATACGATGATCTGTTCGACGAATTAGGCGTGGATACTAGAAGTGGATTTGGAGATGTTTTATCAAAAATTGCAACGCTTCCGGCTGAAAAACGAGCTGAAATTGAAAAAGACATTCAAGCTTGTTATGATGCACAACCGGATTTAGCGATGGTGAATTCTGACAAAGGAATTACCAATTTGCACGTTCCTAGTGACGTTATCATTGATGCCTCTATGCCTGCAGCTATTCGTAGCTCTGGCAAAATGTGGGGTTGGGACAATAAGCTACACGATACAAAAGCGTTAATTCCAGATAGAAGTTATGCGGGAGTTTATCAAGTAACCATTGATTTTTGCAGAGAGAATGGCGCGTTTGACCCAACTACTATGGGAACCGTTTCCAATGTAGGACTTATGGCGCAAAAAGCCGAAGAATACGGTTCTCACGATAAGACTTTTCAGAATGAAAGAGGCGGAGCACTAAAGGTTATTGATGAAAATGGAGTTGTTTTGCTTGAACAAGAAGTGGAACCAGGGGATATTTGGAGAATGTGCGAAGTGAAAGACGCACCAATTCAAGACTGGGTAAAACTAGCAGTAAGGCGCGCTAGAGCGACTGATGCTCCAGCTATATTTTGGTTGGATAAAAATAGAGCGCACGATACACAGCTTATCAAAAAAGTAAACCGCTACCTAAAAGATCACAACACGAGCGGTTTAGATATTCAAATCTTAAACCCTGTCGAAGCCACCCTGTATACCCTTAAAAGGGTGAAGGAAGGCAAGGAAACCATATCGGTTACCGGAAATGTATTAAGGGATTATTTGACAGACCTCTTCCCTATTTTGGAATTGGGAACCAGCGCAAAAATGCTTTCTATCGTTCCTTTGATGAATGGTGGCGGTTTATTTGAAACAGGCGCTGGCGGTTCTGCTCCAAAACATGTGGAGCAATTGGTAAATGAAAACCATTTGCGTTGGGATTCTTTGGGCGAATTCCTTGCGTTAGCAGTTTCTTTAGAGCATTTGAGTGAAACCTTTGGAAATGCAAAAGCAAAAATTCTTTCAGAAACACTTGGCGAGGCTACTGGCAAATTCTTAGATAACGATAAGTCACCAAGCAGAAAAGCTGGAGAATTGGATAACCGAGGAAGTCACTTTTATTTGGCAATGTATTGGGCAGAAGCCTTAGCCGCACAGAGCGACGATACTGAAATTCAACAGCAATTTACAGCGATAGCGAAACAATTATCGGATAACGAATCCACTATTATTTTGGAGCTGAACAGCGTTCAAGGAAAGCCCGTAGACATTGGTGGATATTATTTACCAAGTACTAAACTTACTAGCGCTATAATGCGTCCAAGCGCTACGTTGAATTCAATTTTAGCGGCACTTTAATTTAAATTTATGACTAAAGCAGATTGGAAAACAGTTACAGAGTTTGAAGATATCACCTATCGAAAAAGTGGTGCGGTTGCTCGAATTGCATTTAATCGCCCAAATGTAAGAAACGCATTTCGCCCAAAAACTGTTGGGGAATTGTACAAAGCATTGCTTGATGCAAGAGAAGATGTAAACATTGGCGTTGTGTTGCTCTCTGCAGAAGGCCCTTCAACGAAGGATGGTAAGTATTCTTTTTGCAGTGGTGGCGATCAAAACGCTCGTGGACACCAAGGATACGTTGATGACGACGGAATGCCGAGGTTAAATATTTTGGAAGTACAACGACTAATTCGTTTTATGCCTAAGGTAGTTATTGCAGTTGTTCCGGGCTGGGCTGTTGGTGGCGGCCACAGCTTGCATACCGTTTGCGACTTGACCTTGGCCAGTAAAGAGCACGCCATTTTCAAACAAACAGATGCTGATGTAACGAGCTTTGATGGCGGTTATGGTTCTGCCTATTTGGCAAAAATGGTTGGCCAAAAACGCGCCCGTGAAATCTTCTTTTTAGGACGTAATTACAGCGCACAAGAAGCTTTTGACATGGGAATGGTGAATGCAGTTATTCCGCACGAAAAACTAGAAGAAGAAGCCTACAACTGGGCTCAAGAAATATTGGAAAAATCACCAACGTCTATTAAAATGCTCAAATTCGCGTTTAACTTAACCGACGATGGAATGGTTGGTCAGCAAGTGTTTGCGGGCGAAGCCACTCGCCTAGCCTATATGACAGACGAAGCGAAAGAGGGAAGAAATGCCTTTTTAGAAAAAAGAAAACCAGACTTTACGAATATCAAATGGATTCCTTAATTAATTTGGTCGACTTATGTTAATCTACAAGCAGTTTACATTCGATTCGGCACATCAGCTGCCCAATGTACCCGAAGGACACAAATGCAAAAACTTGCACGGACACACCTACCATTTGACAGTTTACATTGAGGGAGACTTAAACCCTAAGTTAGGCTGGGTTATGGACTTTAGCGACCTTAAAGCGGTATTAAAACCTATTTTAGACCAACTGGACCATAATTACCTCAACGACATTAAAGGACTTGAAAACCCTACTTCTGAGGTCTTGGTGGTATGGATTTGGAATCAGATAAAACCTGCACTTCCTCTACTTACGCGATTAGAACTTAAAGAAACACCTACTTCTGGAGCGATTTATGAAGGGTAAAAAAGTATAACGTAAAATGTATTACGTAAAACGTACAACGTATCGTGTAAAACGTCCGACGTAATACGTTGTACGATAGACGTTGTACGATGTACGTTGTACGTTGGACTTAATACAAACAAGAATGGTATCAATAGCCAATCATTTTCAACTAAAGCAAACACCTTCTAATGTTCAGCAGTTACAATTTCCTAAAAGCCTTAACCGTATACGAATGATCCTCCCAACTCGATGCGTGTTCTTGGATGAGTTCGAAACCTGAAGAATCAATTAAAGCCAGACTCACGTCACCTTCACTTGCCGCAAAATGACTATCCCACAGGTAAATATCTCCTTGTTTTACAGCCGTAATACTTTTGAATCCACCGTTAAAATAAAAGCGTTTTTCTAGAGTATCGTTAGGATTTGCATCGAGCTGAATAGCCGCAAAAGGGTGGTAATAAAACAAGTCGTTTCCGGCTCGTTCTTTATCCAATGCCTCTTTATCAATTTTTCTTATTGTAAGAATTTCAAGATCTTCATCCACCGGGAAGTCGTATTTATGTTCGGCAACACATACCATAACCACTATAGCCGCAACTGAAAACACACCTTGAACCCACTTATTCCCAAACACCTTATCCCATTGCAAGGCTTTAAGAGAAAACAGGGCTATAAGCGGAATAATAACCATAAATACGCGCACTAAACCCGCTGAAGCTCCAGCACCCAGCCACCAAACAAATGAATGCGCGAAGAAGTAACTTACGACTAACGCTAAAACCAATAACTCTAACTTCAACACCTCCGAGATTTGTTTGCGTTTTGAATACAAATCAAATGGCAGTTTTAGAATACTAACCAATAATAAAACACTCAAGAGTTGATGAATTAACTGATCATAAGAATCAGCGTAATGCCAAAAATCTCCACTACCATAACTTGATGAAGTTGGATTGTAAGGCTGTTTAGTAATTATCCATAATAGATCATCATAAAATGGCCACCCTATAAAACTATATAACACAAACCCGAACGCCAAATAAGGCGCAGATTTCAAGGATTTCGATCCCCACAGAAACACAAGAAACAGCGGATAAAATATAAATATCTCCGTTCTACAAAGTATTAAAAATGAAAGTATTATACTTCCTAACCTAAAGTTTTTAATTGAGTAAAAATACACTCCAGCGATTAACAACAAGGCAGCAATGGGTTCGGTTAGCGAACTAAAGATTCCGTTGTACATTACAGGAGCAAAAACGGTAAAAACTACCGCCAGAAAGTGGAATTGATAACCTAGTTTTTTCGCTGTAAGAGCAGCGAAAATTCCCGATAGAATTCCGCAAGCAATGTTCATTGCTTCTACTCCTTTTATACCCAATTGTGCAAATGGAGCGGCGAATAAAGTGAAGAAAGGTTTACCCCAATGATTCACAAAATTCTCGGGATGTTGAAAGGCGTATTTGGCAAAAAGAAAATGGGTATAGGTATCTCCTCCGCCCGAAGTCCAATTCATAACGGATAAATAATAGCCAAAGTAGATAGCAGAAAGCAAAGCTAGGACTAGGGTTATTGTATTTTCTCTAAGGACATTCACGAGAGTCAAAAATGAGTAATTCTGAATTGATGGTCTATCACTTTTGAAATAAAGTTTACTTTGGGCAAACAATCCTGAAAATCAAATGAATAGACTCCTACTCCTTCCACTGATATTTTGTTTTTTCATTGGAAAAACTCAGCAGGATACAATTTCGTTTTTCCATGTTTATGAGCACATCCTAAACAATACGGATTATGCAGATACTTTGGAAGAATATGACGAGCTAGGAGAGATTTCAGATAGGTATGTGATTTATGAAATTCAGAATAAAACAATTTCAGTTCATAATAATTTAGGAGGGGCTCTATTTGATGGAGACTCACTCGTATCTAGTAAATTAAACTCAAGCCTATCAATTCATGTTAATGCTCACCTTCCAATTGAATAAAGAGTCTTTCGCCTCCATTTTAAAAATTGCGTTTTTCCAAACTTTATACATTTTGTTCACCACAATTACACAGTGCTAACCTTTGAAAATTGCACGTTTTACGATGACATTCATATTAACGAGTGCGAATTAGGCAAGTTATCATTCAGTAACTGCACGTTTAAAGGCAAGAAACTAGAACTCTTACGAAATGACATTTCTGGAAACGTAAGTTTCACGAATAATTCCTTTCAAGAATTAAATTTCTTTGGAATGAGAGAAAATGTGCTAGTAGGAGAATTATTGTTGGATGAGAACAAATGCTCGCAAGAACTTGACGTATGGCTCAAAGACAATTCGTTCTCAAATCGTCTAGCTTTTATCGAATCTGACTTTTGGTTAGTTACTTTACAAGACAATGATTTTTATTCTACCGAGGCTGACACACACGATATCACCTATAGGGGAGAAGAATTTAAGGTAACCTCTAATGAACGACTAATCTTTTTAAACTCTCATTCAGGCAATGAATTTCCTACAAGTTTCTACCTACTCAACAACAACTTTGAAAGTGAGACAGGAACGGAAGAGTTAATTTTAGGAGGAACATTTACCGATATTTTATTTCTTGAGAATGATATTAATTGGAGAGTAGAGCTTTCAAATTCGACTGTTAAAAAGAGCTTTTGGATAGAATCAAATGTATTCAATTCCGATATTTGTTTCGACTCTTTCATATTTTCAGAAATGCTAAACTCGGTAAGCTGGGAGCAACTTGAAGGGTTCAAAATCAGCACTTTTCTATACAATGGAGAATATAGTTCACCCAAACAATACGGACGAATAACTGGACTACCAATTGTAATGAAAGGGAAACATGCCGACATGGGAAAACCACAAGCCAAACACCTCATTCGTTCTTATAAGACCATTTATGATATTTGTAAAAAGAATGGAGATATAGAATCAGCCAACGGCTGCTACGCCGAAATGAAACAAGTAGAAACCCGCCGCTGGAAATACCTCTTTGAACAAAACAAAACCTTCGAATCTTTCTTTCGCTGGCAACTCAACTCCTTCCTCTCCTACTTCACCGATTACGGAACCAACCCGGCCAAAGCAGTTATCAAAAGTGGCTGGGTCATTTTGTTGTTTGCTATTTTCTATTTGTTCTTCCCTAGTGATTGGGATGTGAGCAACCGAAGCCAGTTGCTTTCTAAAGTAAAAGATCTTGCTTCCAAGAACCGAGAGAAGTCTTTTATTGCCACATTAGCTTTTGTAGCATATTCTGCATTCATTCATATTTTAAATGCGCTTACGCTAAGCTTAAATGCATTTACCACCTTGGGTTTCGGAGATATTCCAACGCATGGAGCTGCTCGTTATGTAACCATTGTGCAAGGGTTTATTGGGTGGTTTTTGTTGACGATATTTAGTGTGAGTTTGATAAATCAGGTATTGGGATAATAACAAGACACTAAAAACCACCTATTACTATCACTCAACGCAACCTTCAACGGTTTAAAATATCGATACATTTGTATGTAGTTTATTCAAATAGAAAACGAAGAAAATGAAAGCAAAAAAATCAAATGACAATACCTTAAAAGCATTTGTTGGATTCGGCGGAATAACCATTTTGGCTGGACTGATTTTAACTTTTGAAGGAGAAGTCGTCACCGGTTTACCAGGAATTTTGATAGGGGCGATACTGTTGTATTTTGGTTGGTCTAAAAAAAACAGCACCCCAACTTAAGGAAAAATGGAGTAGTTAGATAATCCTGCTTATGCCAGGTGTATCAAAGCTCGAGAAGCGCTACAGAAACTGCTAGTTACAGTGGTTTAAGGAAGATTAATCTCAAAACAAACGCCCTTTTTGCGATTACAATAAACTTCTCCATACATCCCGCTTTGGCGTTACACTCGAAGGGACTAGAAGGTAAAACCCCCTAATCTTTAATCAGCTTTTCAATTCTTGTGAATCCAGCCTCTGATTGAAAAGAAATAAAGTAAACACCTGTATTCAACTCAGATATATCGATAGCCCCTTCGTTTGCATCCAACGATACTGATTTCGAAGTTCTTCCAACTGCATCAATAAACTCAACGGTAATCGCTTGATCCATTGAGCCTAAATTGTAATTCAAAACATCGTTTGCTGGATTCGGGAAAAACTGAATGCCTTCTAATAAATGTTGTTCAATTGAGGTGGTGTCTAACACAACTACTCTATTCGTGTCGTTTGGAGTTCCAACGTCAAACTTCACCCAAGTTGCTGCTCCATCACTTTCGCGGCCATAGGATTGATCATTTGATAAAGCTGGAATATCGATAACATCAACTTCTAATGTATCTCCGCCCGTTGAGTAATATAATCCTAAAGTTTCACCGTCTTTTGATAACTTGAAATTTGAATGCCACTCGCCTTGAGTAACATCTCCACTCGCCCATATCATTTGATACCCTTTTGAAGCTAAACTAGCAACCGGTAATTGCCATTTTGTAGGCTCATCTTCATCATCGCTCAAATAGTAATCGCCCAATGCTATAGACGATGAGCCGCCGTTATACAATTCAATCCAATCGCTAAACGATCCTACATCGCTAGCTATTGTAGTTTTATTAGAAGACATTACTTCGTTTATAACCAATAACCCCGCTGGCGAAAGTGTATAAAACTCATGCTCTGCTCTTCTTGGAGAAAACAATCCTGCATTCGCATTTTCAGCATATACGTAGTATTCCATTTTCAAACTTTGCATGGTGATTTGCGAACCAAAAACACCGTCTCCAGCTGCTCCATCTCCATGAGCGCCGTCGTCAAACATAGCTTCCACCATAAACGGACTGTTTGAAGTAAATCGGTAACCAATCAACACTGAAGTTTGATTGCTGACAGTAGTTGTGATTGTAAAGCTGCTGTTGATTGAGGGAGCAGCATTGGAAGACGCAGGAGTTGATATTGTTGGCGATGTAGCCGTAAAGTCTGATTGAGCCAACAAGTAAGTTGCTCTTCCGTCCATTAAATTTCCGATTCCATTAGTGCTTCGACCACCGGGACCACCGCCGCCGCCAGAAACATCTGTTCTTAAGTTAGCAGTGAAATTTGCGTAAGTAAAAAACTTGTTGTTATCAGCCTGAACAGCTGCGTCAATTGTTGACTGTAAAGCAGCTCCAGTTACCAAGTAGCTTCCATTTGCAAAATTCTCTTCCAACATAGTTTTACAATGGGCAATGTACATGCGTTTATAAGTTGGATCTGCCAATAACTTTGAAATCAATGGATAATTAGCCTCATTCTCATGCAACAAATGCGTCATTTGTTGCTTGTCAGTAGTACTTCTTAGGCTAACCGAAGAAGATCCGGTTTGAGTAAATCGTCCAAATGATTCGTTCAAATCCCAAACGATGGGCAAAAACTGATTGTAATCGGATCGATACAGATAGTAATTCTGAGCAAAACCACCTGAATAGCTGTCTAAGTTTACCAGTACATTATTGAATGCCAACATCCATAAAGCACGATTGACATCAAGAATATCCGTCAAACTTCCAACGCTATTATTCAATGTATCGGTCAAATGAATCAATTCATCCCAACCGCCATCAGATTTCATCTCATACGATGCGTAATATTTTGTACTGTCTGTTCCCAAGTAGGTTAGGTTTGGATAACTGGTAGTCCCTGGTCCAGCACCTGCAGGTGGGTTGCACTTTACAAAGGTGTTGTTTTTAGAGTCAAAACGATTTTTAAGAAAAGTTTTAGAAATCGCTTCGGCGTTAGAATACAAACCGATAAGCGTTCCATTTACATAAACATTGGCATAATTGCACTCAGGAGCGACCATGTATTGTCTCAATATTTGGTAAGAAAGTACTTCTCTTACAAAGGAAGGATCGTTGGCAACATTGCTCAACTTAATATCCTTGTAGCCTTCGTAATCTTGATCTTTATAAGTATCCAATTCAATATGAAAAGGATTTTTGGTTTGAGTTGCCCGATAAGTACTATTCCCTTTGTACTTGACCCCTACGCTGTCGAAAACGGTTCCGTTAATCTCAACCGTTGCAGCCATGGTGTAATCTTCTGACCCTGCTTTTTGAGCATCTAGAATCGCATCCCAATTGGATTGCGCAAAGGTGATTTTGATTTCTTGAATGGTGTTCAGGTCGTAAAACTGGCCGTAAGCGCATGCCGAAAAAACTATGGCTGCAATAACAGTGAAGTACTTCATAGAATAATATTGAAAAATGTAAAGTTAATATTCTTTGGAGGCTATCGCCTATCTCGACCCTTGGTTTTAATTGCCTTTAGTTTTCTTTTTCTTTTCATCAACTTTTAGAATGTATAGTTGTCTTAATGAAAAAACAATAATTATGATAAAGTTAGGATTAGTAGTAGGAGGATTAGGATTGGTTTTAATGAGTTGCGGTGGTGGTTCTGGAGGAGAACAACAACCAGAAACGAAAAAAGTACAATTGCAATCAGGACCTGAAGAAACGACCAAGTCAGCGGATATTCCTGAAGTGGCAGAGCTTACCATTGAAGGCAACGATCAAATGAAATTCAACACCAAAAGAATGAAGGTGTATGAAGGACAAAAGGTAAAGTTGACATTGAAAAATGTAGGTGAATTGCCTGTAGAATCAATGGGGCATAACTGGGTGTTGCTAAAAAAGGGTACCGATAAAAATGCGTTTGCAGAAGCTTCTATCGGCGCAAAAGAAACCGGTTACATTGCTCCAGATCAAATGGAAAATGTAATTGTAAACACGAACACCATTGGTGGTGGTGAAGAAGTAACCATTGAATTCGATACACCTGCAAAAGGTTCTTACGATTTCATTTGTTCTTTTCCAGGTCACGTAGGAATGATGAGTGGAAAATTTGTAGTACAGTAGTACTGGAAGTTTAAGAATTCTAAAGGGGAGACATTGTCTCCCCTTTTTTTATGCCTTTTAATAAAAGAGAAATGCTATCAAAATCGGTTAAAATGCTGAAGGATTGTTACTCTAAATTTAAAGCATCAGTCGCACTTATGCAAGAAACATTGCTTACCGAAAGCCTTTTGCAATCCAAAAAAGCAGTAAAACTGCATTTCGCTTTCAAAAAATAAATAACTATTTTTCCAATCTGAAATTCTTATATGGCTTACATTGAAACAATTGATTACGAAAATGCTGAAGGAAAACTCAAAGAAGTTTACGATCATTTAATTGAAACTCGTGGCAAACTAGCTGAAGTCCATAAACTTCAAAGTCTTGACCCTGAGGGCATTATTCGCCATATGGACTTGTATGTGCATCTCATGTATGGTAAATCGCCATTGAAACGTGAGCAGCGAGAAATGATTGGCGTAGTGGTAAGTATTTGCAATTCGTGTATGTATTGTGTAAAACACCATAGCGAGGCGCTCAACCACTTTTGGAAAGACAACAATCGTTTGGGAATGTTCCTAAGAGACTATACCAAGGTCGGTTTATCCGATCAAGATTTACTCTTGTGTTTATTGAGCGAACAACTCACCATAAAGCCGGCTTTTAATGGCAAAGAGGAATTGATAAGGCGCATAAAAGACAGCGGATTAGACGATAGAGCTGTTTTGGATGCCCACCTGATTATCTCTTACTTCAACTTTGTAAACCGTTTGGTTGTAGGCTTAGGTGTCGATGGAGATGATACAGAAAAAGGTGGATACCAATACGATTAATCTTCTTTTAACTCTTTGAAGAAGTCGAACTGCTGTTCCGATACTTTCTCTTGATATTCCGACCAAATTCCCCGTTCAAAGGCCTCTTGTTTTTTATGAGCATCTTCCCAAGCCACTAATAATCTAGCTTTTGCCAGTTCATAATTTGCACTTTCTCCTCTATTCTCTGCTCTAAGATAGGTTTGTACATTGTTGTACAAATTTGAAATACGAATCGTAACGTGATCGTATCCTTCAAAGTCTTTTGCTAAGAAATACAGTTCAAACAACTGATTTAAGGTATCGGAAACCCCTTTACCCAATTTGGTTAAATCCTTCTTGGCTGAATCGTCCAGCAAACTCAAATTCGAAGACACCTTTTTCATAACCTCTTCCATGTTTTGCAGTCGCTCTACATCCTTTAATACAGGCTTTACCAAATCCATGACCTCATCATAAGCTGCTCTTTGTGCAATTCTATACTCATTGCTTTTACCGTTATTAGGGTGTTCTTTCACAACAAAAACATGTTCTGTCGATACCGAATCTAAAACCGCAACAAGAGTATAACTCCCCGCCAAAAGCGGTTTACCCGGAGGCATAATTGCACGTTTACCTTTCAAGTCTCTTTTATTTCTACGCAACCAATTTGGTCCTTCCTCATGCAAACTAATTGGTGTGTAATTGGTAATTAAACTATCGACTTTTCTGCGAGAGTAATTGATTGTATCGCCAAGATTATTTTTCAAAAACAACTCGGCTTCTGGTTTCTTCTTACCATCTTTTCCGCTTGCTTTTTTATACATATTAGGAGATACCCACAAACGAACAGTATAATTACTTCTTCGATTGGCTCCTTTAAATTCACTATCGCCAGTAAAACGAATTCCTTTAGCTTGTTTCCATGGCGTTTGATAGGCTTCTTTGTGCCCAAAAATCAGCAAAGAATCGTTTAGAATTGCTTCTTTTTTCTCTACCAAAGCACGCAACGGAGAAATGTCATCCAAAATAATAATGGCTCTTCCAAATGTTCCTAACACCAAATCGTGCTCGCGTGGATGAATTTTCATATCCCGAATGGGCATTGAAGGCAGTTTATCGTTCCACTTATCCCAGGTATTGCCGCCATTTAGGCTAACAAATAACCCCTGCTGAGTTCCTAAGAACAATAAACTCCTGTTTATAGGATCTTGAGCAACACTCAAGCAGTAACCCTGAACATTTTTTTCACTGGCAATTCGAGACCATGTTTTTCCATAATCAATGGTCTTGTATAAATAGGGTTTCCAATCGTTTTGACGGTAATTATTAACCACTACAAAGGCTTCTCCTGTCATTTGCTCAGAACATACAATTTGCGGAATCCAAGCGTTTTTAGGCGCCCCTGGCAATTTAGCGCTAAGGTTGCTCCAAGATTTACCGCCGTCAATTGTAGCCTGAAGATTTCCATCGTCAGTTCCTACATAAATAAGGTTACTGTCCAATGGGCTTGGCGCAATAGCTAAAATGGTGGTGTGGTTTTCAGCTTTTGTAGCATCAATAGTTAAACCTCCACTTTCCACTTGTTTTTGTTTTATGGTATCGTTTGTTGTTAAATCAGGAGACAGTACTTGCCAGTTTTTTCCACAATCCTTAGAATAATGCACATATTGGCTTCCAAAATAAACTCCACAATCTTTGAATGGGTCCTGCGCCAATGCGGCATTCCAACTAAATCGCAAAGGAACAGAGTCTTGCGTTTGAGGTTGAATAAAACTGGAGTAGCCCGTGTTTTTATCCACTTCGGTTAAAGTTCCTCCTTGATACATCGCAAACAATTTATTTGCATCTGCCTTATTAGGCATAACATCAAACCCATCCCCAAAAAGCACTTCAGACCAATGGTGATTTCGAATTCCACCTTGTTCATACACATAAGCTGGGCCAACCCAACTGCCATTGTCTTGCAATCCTCCATAAATATTATAAGGAATTTGATTATCGAGGTTTATATGATAAAACTGTCCCAAAGGAAGGCTGGAAACGTATTGCCAATTGTCACCACCATTTCTAGAAATGAGCAATCCCCCATCATTACCATCAATAATAAATTTGCCGTGCTTGGGCTCTATCCAAAAAGCATGGTGATCGGGATGGGCTTTATGATAAGGTGCAATTCCGCTAAAGGTTTTACCTCCATCTTCACTCCTAGTAACCGTTGAATACAAATTGAAGAGTCTGTTTTCGTTGGTAGGATCCACATAAATATCGGCATAATAAAAGGGGCGATTCCCAATATTCTTAGTTGAAACTAGTTTCCAGTTTTCGCCACCATCAACACTTTTGTATAAACCCGTCTTTTTCGCTTCTACCAAGGCATACACAATGTTAGGCTTATTGCTTGCAAAAGAAAGTCCCACCCTTCCAATCGTTCCAGCAGGCAAACCTTCTTTTTCTGTTTTTTGTTTCCAGTTTTTTCCACCATCGTAACTCACATAAATACCAGACCCGTTTCCGCCAGAGGTAAAAGTCCAAGGCTTTCGATGATAATGCCACATAGCAGCAATTAACTTATTCGGATTGGACGGGTCTACCACTAAATCAGCGCAACCCGTCGTATCGTTCACAAAAAGGACTTTCTCCCAAGTCTCACCACCATTAATGGTCTTAAAAACGCCCCTATCTTCATTTGGCCCCCAAGCCAAGCCAAGGCTAGCTGCATAAACAATGTCTGAATTCCTTGGATCTATTATAATTCGATGTATTGTTTTAGTTTTTTCTAAACCCGCTAATTCCCAATTTTTTCCACCGTCAATTGATTTAAAAATGCCTATACCACTGCTTTGGCTATTTCTCGGGTTTCCCTCTCCAGTTCCGGCCCAAATAACACTGGGGTTACTTGGGTCAAAAGCAACTGCTCCAATAGATTGAATGGGTTGTTCGTCAAATATAGGGTTGAAGGAAATACCCCCATTTTTTGACTCCCAAACACCACCCGATGCGGTTCCAATTAGAAGGTGATCTATATTATTTGGGTGAACATCAATACTCGTTACTCGACCGCTCATTCCAGCCGGTCCAATAAAGCGAGGTTTCATTCCTTTCATCAAATCCATAATTGGTTCTTGACCAAAAAGGAACAACTGCAACGGAAGTACTAACAATAGCAATAAAAATTTTTTCATAGTATTTTTTTAAACAGCTCAAATGTAGCTATCGGGTATCCAACTATACAATTGACTTTGATGAATGGTGGTTAGAGCAACTCTTTTTCAACTTGGCTCCAGTCCATAAGACCACCAACATTTCTATCATCAATAAAAACATCTGCATTTACAAGCCTACTGCTTCCAGCTTTCCAATGCTCGCCTGGCTCATTCGCATTTATGGCGTAAAAATCAACGCCATTAGACTTGCAATATTGAACGGCATCTTCCAAGGTACTGCCATGACGATAGGTCCACATGATAAGCGTATGGCCAGCTGCATTGAGTTTTTTAAGTACTTCTACAGCATTTTGAATGGGACGACCAATCCGTGGATACTGATGCTCCACAATAGTTCCGTCAAAATCTACAGCAATTCTCATTTGAAAATAGAAATTATACGTTCAATTACTGACGGTTTTCCAAAGGATACTCCCTGCTCAATGCCTTGCCCGGTCATTTCCTTTATTTCTTGCCAAGCCTCTCCCCAACCCGGCATTCCTCCAATATTTTTTTCGCTAACAAATACTTCACAGTTGATTTTTCGGCTAGCGGTATTTTCAAATTTTTCTTCGGGATAACTGGCATTTACCGCATAAAACTCTAAACCATTCTTTTTGCAAAAGGCTACTGCTTCCTCCAGTCTTTCACCGGTTCTAGTTGTCCACAGAATCAATTGATGATTATTTTTCTGAATTTCTACCAAGGTCTCAAAGGCAAAGATTTTAGGCTCTCCAATTTCTGGGTAGCAATCCTCCACAATGGTTCCATCAAAATCTACCGCTATTACCAAACCTCAGCTTTAGAGTTATATAAATTCGGCAGAATTGACCTTCAAATCACCGTCTAAATCGTAAATGTAAGGTGTTCCAGTTGGAATCTCCTTTTTAAGAATTTCTTCAGGGCTTAAATGTTCTAAATGCATTACTAATGCGCGCAAACTATTGCCGTGCGCCACAACAATTATGTCCTTTCCTGACTTCAATAATGGCTCGATATGCTCCGTATAATAAGGAATAACTCGTTCTCGTGTATCCTTTAAGCTTTCACCACCTGGAGGCGGAATATCATAACTTCTTCTCCAAATGTGTACTTGCTCTTCGCCAAATTCAGCAGAAACTTCCGCTTTATTTTTTCCTTGCAATTCACCGTACATTCTTTCATTGAGGTTTTGATCACGCTCTACGTGCAAATCCGACTGCCCTATGCCTTTCAGAATAAAATCCATTGTTCGGTTTGCTCTTTTTAATAAAGATGAAAAAGCAAAATCAAAATGATATCCTTTCAGCTTTTCACCAGCATTGATTGCTTCTTTTTCACCTTTCTCGGTTAAATCAACATCAACCCAACCTGTGAATTTATTTTGAAGATTCCACTCTGATTGCCCATGACGGACACAAACTAATTTTGGCATGTAATTTTTGTTTTTGTACTAACATCAAAAGTAGTTGGAGCCGTCACTAATTTAAATGCATACAGCAAGAAGATTTCTCATCTTTTAAACAGGTTTTACACTCTTATGCCCAATTCTTTCTTTTTGAGGCAAAAGGTGATCGATAAAACACCGTAATAATTCTGTTCATCACCATTAGAATTTAAAAATCATTTTAGCAATTTACAAGATTTTATTCCCACTAATTCTCTCTAAGTAAGAATCGCTGTTTATATTTGATTCAATAACACAATTATTAATTTAAACTCTTCATAAAATGGCATTTCAATTACCAAACTTAAAATACGATTACAACGCTTTAGAACCGTATATTGATGCAAGAACAATGGAAATCCATCATTCTAAACATCACGCTGGTTATACTTCAAAATTAAACGCTGCATTAGAAGGCACGGATCATGAAAACTCAAGTATTGACGACATTCTAAGGAATATTGAAGCACTTGGAACTGGAGTAAGAAACAATGGTGGAGGGTTTTACAACCATTCATTATTTTGGTCCATTATGTCTCCAAACGGCGGCGGGTTGCCAACTGGATTATTGGCAGACGCAATTAACAGTGATTTAGGTGGGTTTGAAGCATTTAAAGATGCCTTCAGCAATGCAGCAGCAACACAATTTGGTTCAGGTTGGGCTTGGCTTTGCGTAAAAGATGGTAAGCTTTCAGTTTGCTCGTCAGCAAATCAAGATAATCCAATGATGCCCGGAGTTGGTTGCGGTGGAACTCCAATTTTAGGATTAGATGTATGGGAACATGCTTACTACCTAAATTATCAAAACAGAAGACCAGATTACATTGAAGCTTTCTTTAATGTAATCAACTGGGACGAAGTAAACAACAGATACAACGCAGCTAAATAAGCGTTATTTAATACAGAATAAAAGCCCTTTCGTCCCGATAGCTATCGGGATCGTAAGGGGCTTTTTATAGTTTAGCACATTCCTTAATGAGGTTTGTATACTCCTCAATAAACTCAGTTTTTCTTTTTAAACGATACTGCATAATCCATCTTGGATGTGGTAACACTTTAATTTCATCGAAGTAACCTTCCTTTTTATTCAGATCACTTAGAAATTTTAAATTCTTTCCTTTTCCAATACAGAAGGCAACATCCCTTCTTAGAAAAGGCAACTGTTTTTCGAATTGCTCCTTTATATAAGGAGTCAACTCTTGCTCCAATTCCTTTATGTCGTAATAATTGAGATTGACATCGCGTCTCACAAAACCCAATGGAACAACTGATGAAATAAATACATCCTTAAAAAACGTAGCTACCCCACCATAGGCTTCAATCATGTCATAAACAAACCTTGAGCTGAGTTCGTGCTTCTTTTGAAAGGAATTTTTGATTCCGCATACTTTTTCCAAATTAACAGGGTCTGTGAAACCAATTCCGGTTAGTCCCGAACCTAAGCGACCAGGATTTATTCCAATAAATGCAATTCGTTCTTTATGGTCATTATAGTATCTTGAATAAAACTTATCTATTATTTCTTTGGTTTCATTTCTTAGCAAAGGATTCAAGACTTCCACTTCGGGCGTTGAAATTGCCGGCGCTTCTAATTCATTAAAAAACTCAATAATTTTTTCTGCAATAGTCATAATTCTAACTAAAGTGCTTCATTTATAGGATAAATCAACATCATCTCTAAAAAACTTAAGATTATGATAAGGATTATTTATTGTTAACCATTCAAAGAATTACTTTTAACCTTTAATTAAACTATGAAAAACTTTCTACTCATTTTATGCCTCTTTATAGGCTCTCATATGTTCGCTCAGGAGATAGTCATCAATGAAATCTTAACGCAGAATAAGGGTTTGGTTAAAAATAGTGCTGGAAAATCCTACGATTACATTGAGTTGTACAATTCCAGTTCAAAAACTATTGATGTATCGGGTTATTTTTTGTCAGATGATAAAGACACGCTAAAAATGTTTACCGTGCCTTCGGGAACTAAAATTACAGCAAAAGGCTTCCTTTTAATATGGGCGAATGGCGATGCCAGCTCAAAAGAGCTAAACACTAATTTTAAACTAAGTCAAAAAGGTGAAAAGTTATTTTTGAGTTACCCAAATGGCACACTTTGTCATTCATTAAAATACAAAAGACAATTTTCAAATATTAGTTATGGCCTTTTACCCGACGGTGGAAAAGAAAAAGAATATCTAATTCCTACTCCAGCAAAAATTAATAAAACGGGAAGAATTTTTGTTTCAGATTTAAAAGGCAAAACAGAGACTAATGTGACTATTGAAATGAATATTAATAGCTATTCAATTAAGCTCTTGAACCCAAAAGGAGAAACACAAGTAGTAAAAGTATTGGACAATAAAACCGACAAAGTCCTTTACAAAACAAAAATTGAGAGTAGCACTGCTACTATTCATTTCTCTACATACGAAAAAGGGAAATACAAACTGCTCATAGGAAAAGACACCTATCGCATTTTAAAAAATTAATCTATGAATACGATGAAGTATCTAACAATAGCTATAATGGCGTTTGCATTTATAGCCTGCAAAAAAGAGCTGGGAACTGGTGGAAAAACAACACTCAAAGGCAAATTAATTGGAACCTATATATGTGAAGACGATGGAAGAACTTTGGCCGCAGACGTTGCTGTGCCAGACGAACGGATTTACATAAGTTACGATGCAACTGGAGAATTGGACGACGATGTACGGACAGCGCCGGACGGATCATTTAAGTTTGAATACTTGCAGCCTGGTAAATATTCCATTTTTACCTATTCGGAATGTTTAAACTGTCCTACCGGAAAAGAAGTAGTAGTTCAGGAAGTGGAAATTGGTAAAAAAGATGAAGAATTGGAGCTTGAGACAACCAGTATTACTCGAGTTACAGGCAGAGGATGTCATGTTGCAGTAGGTGCTGGAGAAGGTGGTATTGCAACAATAAAAGGTAAATTAATTGCCGTTTACATTGATGATAATGACATAAACGACACATTGGGTGTAGTTGGTCAGCCCGACACTCGAGTTTTCATTATCTACGGTAATGGAACTACACAGAGTGATGACGTAAGAAGTAGCGCAGACGGTTCATTTGAATTTAAAGAACTTAAAGCTGGAGATTACAAGTTGTATGCGATGTCAGAATGCAAAACCTTACAATGTCCTTCTGGTTTAGTAGAAGTGTCAAAATCCGTAACAATTTCAGCTACAGACACTGTTGTTGATGCAGGTGAAATTACTGTCCTTAATTTTCGTAATCCTTGATTACAAAAAACTTACATATAGCAAACGAATTCAAAGGCATTGACCTTCAAGAGCTGGCTCAGGTAGATTTTGATGCTCGAGTAGATACGAAGTTTATGTTTCCTGTAAACAAACTGCATGATTTCCTAAATGCATTAAAAGGACAGGTTTGCGTATTAGATATGAAGGGTGAAAGACAATTTCATTACAAAAACTTATACTTTGATTATCCCAACTTTGAATTCTTCAGACAACATCATGCTGGTTATTTGAATCGTATTAAAGTTAGGTCTAGGCAATACAGCGATAACGGGCCATTTGTTTTTGAAATAAAAAAGAAAACCAATAAGTCGAAAACAGAAAAAAGAAGAATAGCACTCCCCTCCTTTTCTGATAGTAAAAGTGACCTAACGGAGCACTACCTTCAAGATCAACTTGGAATTGGATTTAGCGACCTTACAGAAAACGTTGGAATCAATTACAGCAGATTCACTATGGCTGATTTAGCAATGACAGAAAAGTTCACATTGGATATAAACCTAGAAGCAATTTATAATGGTAAATCGCATGTATTCCAAGATATTGTCATTGCAGAAATTAAACAAGAGCGCTTCTCTAATAACAGTTTATTTGTGAGAGAGCTGAAAAAATTAAAAATTTACCCCGGCAGTTTTTCAAAATACTGTGCTGCGGTATTGTTGCATAGGCCAGACATTAAACACAATAGATTTAAACCCCTTTTAAGAAAAATTACTGCATAACATGTATATACTTTCAGACATCATTCTTGTCGATTCTTTACGACTTTTTGGAATAAAGCTTTTTAACGACGATTTGTATGAATTGTTATTTCGTCTCTTGGTCAATCTCGCTTTTTCCTATACAATCATTCTAAAGGTTTATAAAGCTACAAGACGAGACAGTGAGTACTTGTTTAGCTATTTGGTGTTTAGTCCAATGGTATTTTTTATATGCCATTTGTTTGCCTCCACTAAACTAAGTATTGGTTTTGCATTTGGCCTTTTTGCAGTATTCTCTATCCTTAGGTATAGAACCACCACCATTCCGGTAAAGGAAATGACTTACATGTTTGTAATCATTGGCCTTTCGGTTTTGAATGCCATTAGTACAAAGAAAGTAAGCTATGCTGAGCTTATGTTCACTAACTTATTCGTGCTAGGATTAATGTATTTATTGGAACGTTATATAATGACTTCGGGTAATGAAATTCAGACGGTAATGTACGAGAAGATAGAAAATATAAAACCCCAAAACGAATCGGTTTTAGTTTCCGACTTGGAAGAAAGAACAGGCAGATTAATCGAAAAAGTTGAGATTTTGGAAGCAAACTATTTGAAAGATTCAGCGCGCATTCGAGTGTACTTTAAAAAGCAAAAATAAGCTTGAAGAAGAACCTATATATCGTTGGATTTCTTTGTTTGGCATTCCTTACCTCAGAAAACCTATTTGCACAGCAAAAGGACTTTCAGCTTTGGACCAGTGCAGGCATAAGTAAAGAGTTTAATAAGAAATTTACCTTAGGTGGTCAATTCCAAACCCGATTTGATCAGAATTCAAGTGCTTTAGGAACAACCTTTGGTGAAATCGGTGCCAAATATTCGGTCGCCGACTTCTTTAAAACCGGAGTAAATTATAGATTCAGGACAAGGGGTGAAGGCCTGACTCAAAGAATCGATTTTGAAAATACGTTAAGGCTAAAATTGAACGACGAGCGGTTTTACTTTAGAATTTTGGTTCAGCGCGATTTTTATAGAAGTGCTATTGACGATGATAATCTTAGGTTAAGACTAAAATATCAACACAAATTCAGTAAGAAAGTAAAAGGTTATTTAGCAGCTGAGTACTTTTATGGTTGGGAGTATGCAGACGGATTTAGAAATTGGAGAAGACAGCGCTATACGGGTGGTTTTGAATACGAATTCAAGAAGAAAAGCTTTATTGAGCTTTTTTACCGCTATCAAGGCGACATGAATAAACCCAGACCCGACCAAGATTATATTATCGGTGTTGGATATAAATTGGAGTTGGATTAACTGGCCTTAACAACCTTCTCTACCACTCTACTCCCGTTTTCTAAATCAGCTTGAATAAAGTAAATGCCTGGGGTTAGATTTGCAATGCTTAGGATTTGGCTATGACCTGTAAGATCATTCAATTCCAGAATTGTTCTTCCATTCATGTCTACCAAGGTCAAATTGGTAATTTGCTCCAATGCCGCAATTGTTATTTGATTTGAAGCAGGGTTAGGAAACACCTTTATTCTGCCCGCAACAAGCGGTTCAATTTCTTTTACAGTAACAGGCATATTGCATTCTCCTGGAATATTAATATCTATCCAATCGATGCGCTCTCCAATCCAATTCTTCAAGTAATCAATCTCTTCTTCGTAAGTATCTCCAACAAAGAAATTTGGCCAAACGTACCTTCCTAAAGTCTGCCAATGATAATGATTCCGTGTAACCGCTTCGCCCATTTCAGCAATAGCATCATCAATAACTTTGAATTGATATTCCTTTGAAATTACTCCTCTATTATTTCGATAATAATCCCAACGGCAATTAAAAGTTTCTGCAAATTGAGGGTCTTCAATGAGCCGTACAAACCACCATATGCGCTTACCTTCTTTGTTGTACATCCATTTCTTAGTAAACTGAGCACCTTCAGTTCCGAAGTTTACATTACCCATTCCGAAATTATAATCCCAAGCTGGTCCTAAATGCATTAGACCATCATTCAGAATATGATTTTTGTAGAAAAAGGTACTGTAACGATAAGAGTCAATATCTTTTGAAATTTCATTTAAAATCATATAATCTGCGAAGCTCTCTTCACTGATGTATTTTCTGTAGCCCGTTGAAGGATCTGCAAAATCCCCTGTTAACAGATTATCCTCAAAATTGTAATAGAAGTCCTCTATGTATTTTTTCTGTTTTGGATGAATACTATCAATACTAGGCTCTAAATGCTCATAAGTAATATCTGAATAATAGGGGTAAGTGCTTCCATGTATGTTCGTGAAAGTAGCTGGGTTAAACTCATGCTGCCAATCTACCTTGGTCATATATCCGCCAGTAAGCGAATTTCCAATGGTGTCATTTTTGTCCATGCGTTGAATGTCTACTCGATTTTTATCGACTTTTATTTTCTCCATAAAAACATAAACCCCTAGGTAGTATCCATTATGCATTACCTCCACCAATTGAGTCCTTGGTGCCCATTCCAACATGTTTCCTGCAATATTGTACATAACATAATTCCGCAGTAAAGACTTATCTGTATAGGGCGCATAAAGCACCCAATCGTTTTCTGAAGGAAATCCAAACAACTTAAGATTCAAGTTATTCCCAGCAGAATCGCGGGTTTCTACACGAATAGATTTTTTCGGAAATTCGTGTGTACTATTTCCCCTGGTCTTTATTCCCACTTTTCCGTTGTAGTAATTTGGTTCTGCGTCAAAGTAATTCTTCTCTCCTTTTCCGTTCCAAGTGATTTCCATAGTTCCGTCTTGCTTAGCAATACTATCAAGCCTTGGAGAAGTAAACCGAACGATAGGCAGTGTTGAATAATCGGCAAACATAGGAGGTGGGGAATACCAAGTTGGCGCTGGAGCAAATTGACTTGTTGAATCTTTAATACCTACTAATAAATTAAAAAATGCAGCCAATTTAGTTGGAGAAGTAGAGCTGGAATGAATTTGAATAGCCAATACGTTATCTCCATTTTTTATTCGATTATTGATTTGATAATCTTTAAAGATGTACTCTTCATAATTTCCATTATCAACCAATTTTGCTTTACGTTCAACATCACCAACTTCAGTATGAGCCGTTATATCCCACGCTTTTCCAATATTTACTCGTTTAAATTCATACCCATTGATGTAGGCAACAAAAGCTGCATCGTAATCGAATAACAAAATAGCTGCAGAGATTTTTGTGAAATCTGAAATAGTAAACTTTTTTCGAATAAAAAGAGACCTAGTTGTTGGAACAACAGTGGTTAAATTAGAATATCCAAAACCTAACCCACCTTTGCCGCACTCCAGCTAGCATCATTATAAGTATCGTCTCTCCAATTGGGGTCTGGTGCAGTTGTGCCAACGTGGTACTTCCATTCTTCAGAAGTAAAAATAGCAGTTTCCCAGTGATCAACTTTTGCAAATTGAGCTTGGACGAATAAAGTCGAAAAAAGACCTAAAAAGAATAATAAAATTAGTTTTCTCATAATTACACTAATATACGCGCATTATTGGATACCGTTTGTGCTCAGGCTCATAATATTTTGAACGATGAAATATCCATAACAATTGATCCATATGGTTCTCTGCGAATTTACTATCGTTCTTTCTTTTTTCTTGAAATTCTGTGTTAAGTATTTCATCTGCCTCAAGCAATTCTTTTGCAATAGGGTCAAACGCAAAATCTGAAAACCATTCCTTCTGTTGCAAAACATTATCAAAGTAATTCCATCTAAAAAATGCGTCGGCAGCATTAGGCTCCAGGGTTTCTACCAAAAATCTTCTTGCTGGTTGATCTAACGAAACAATATAATCGCCCTTGTAAAAACGGACACCTTGAAAGTTTTCATTTACTCGAACATCTGCATGAAAATAATGCTTTTCATAGGGCTTCTTTGGAGAAGTAACACCCTCTAAATAATACATTCCTCCATTAAGAATGGTATCGTTAGTAAATCGCTCCATAATAGTTTCTTGACGTTTCAATACGTCTATAAGTTTAGGGTAACATTGCGGAATAACATAGAATTGAGGCACTGTAACTCCTTGCACCGGAATATAGTTCCTAAAATAAGGCACGGGACAAGTCGACTTTTTAGTTCTATCGTAGGACCTTCTCAACAAACCAGTGGTTTCGCTTTTTACCATGCTCGTTTCGTATCCCTTAAATGACAAAGTTTCAGCCGTGAGCGTATCCAATAGCCAGTTAATCGTAAATTGATTTTGTTGTCTATCCGATTGATTGGCCAATTCTTTTATCCGTATCAAATCATTACTGTTTCCATTCGTGAAAACACAAAGAGTACGCAGCAATTCATAGGTATACTCTACCCTGTTTTGAAAACTAGCGTATTTATGCGCTTCACTGATTAAACCAATGGTATTAAATAGGTTAACATATCCACTCGAGTATCTAGGCGTTTCTAAAAAATCTTTGATTCCTTCATTTGGTGTGCGCTTCATTAAATATACATAGGGTACTATCTCTTTTTTTTTCTCAGCCATTTTTCGGTATAGGTACTTTTCTACTTTTTCATAAGTATAGTCTGCTAAAATTGGGTTCATTTTATTGCGCTGTGAAACGATTAGAGATAAAGGATATTGATGGTCACTTCCATTAGTGGTATGCGTATCCATAAATAAATGCGGTTTCCAAGTATGAAATATTTTGTGGAAAGAATCGGTATTAATTGCATCTGATTTAATAAAATCTCGATTTAAATCTAAGTGTTGATAATTACCTCGAAAACCGCATTCCACTGGACCTGACTGTCCACTTCGACTGTATTTAGAACGATTGAGCATGCCACCAATATTATAAACTGGAATGGCAACTACTATTAAATTTGAGTGCTCTCTTCCATGCTTAGATAAGTACTCAAATAATTTCACTGTTGCATCAACTCCACAAGACTCGCCGGGGTGAATTGCATTGTTAATGAATAGGATTGCCTTTTTAGATCGATCAATTTTAGATCCGTCAAACTCTTTATCGTAATTAAAAATGACCGTGTGCAGTGGACGCCCAACATCAGTTTGTCCTTGCTCAGTAATTTCTATGTATGAACTGTATTCTGTAAGTTTAGTCAGCTCATCTATCGCCTGATCGTAGGTAAAACTCTCATTGTTAAAGTGCGGGTAATTGATTTGAGACCTTGAAATTAGGGTCAAAAAAGTAAAAATTACGACTAGAACAATATTGCGCATAGCTATACAAAAGTATTTTTAGCGGAAAGAAATCTCTATTTGATAGATTCTGTTTCCGGAGCCAAATATAAGGCTTGAAATACTAGATTTGTACTATGAATAAATTGTTATCAGCTCTGTGTGTTATTGCATTATTAAGTTGCAAAAATTCTGAGAAAAAGGCTACTACTGAAGGCACTAAAAGTGAAGTAAGCGAAGCATCAAAAAAGGGACTTAAATCAATAAGCTTTTCTGTAAAAATCATTCAACCATATTGTGGAGGCGCCGCTCCCTCTGACGAAATGGAGAACGAAAGAATGAAAGGTGAGCCCGCGAAAGAGTTTGTTTTTTATATCAGCACTGACGGAGGAAGTCCTTTAAAATTGACTACGAACATGGAGGGCACTGCCAATGCAGAATTTCCTACTGGGAGCTATTGTATTAAAGAAGGCTATAAATCAGATCCAGAAATGATTAAAAGCTTAACCAATAGCGATTGGGAGTTTGATGAAGAGTGTTATGCTAATTGGAAGGCGCAATGCAATCAAACCTTTGTAGTTTCAGATACAACTTCAAACAACGTGTTTTTTGAATACCGGCCTCGTTGCGGGTGGGAAGGTCCAGTTCCGTGCATAACCAATACTGGTTTTCCTCCTCCTTGATAATGAAGCCAACTGATTGGAAAATTTGGCTTGAAAAAGAATTGCTCGCGGACAGATCTAAAGAAAATGTCCTGAGAATTGCTGAAATTGCCCGAAACGATGGTCAACTGCTTGAGTCTATTTTCGTGGTAATTGAAGAAGGAAAGGCTCCCTATGACTGGAGAGCCGCATGGGTATTAGATCACCTCAATCAAATTGAACCAAGTGCGACTCCAAAGCATTTAAATAGGATGATTCGATTTCTTCCAACTACTTCTTCCGACTCGCTTAGAAGAACTTTCCTCAAAATAATCGGTACGCATCCAATTCCAGACGAGAATAGTGGGGTTTTAATGGACGAGTGTTTCAAATTGCTTAAAAACCCAGCCTCTGCAATTGCTGTTCGGGCTTGGTGTATGAATATTCTGGTGGATTTTGCTAAAGAGTATCCAGAAATCTGCAATGAACTAAAACCAATTTTAGAGGAAATCAGTAAAACGGGAAGCGCTGGAGAAAAGTCAAAAGCAAATAAAATGCTTAAAACTTTGGACAAGGAATCATAAATCGACTTCTCGTTCTACGTTTACTCAAGTTTTTTCGAGAGGCAATTTCTAAGGTTGTACTTAGCTCATGTGCTCCACCTGAGGTTGCTGTGCTAAGTTTCGAAACGGTGATATCGTAAGAATAACCTATAGACAGTCCGTTCTTTTTATAACCTAACACCACAATTACAGCATCATTATTCGCCAATGCTGGATCGGCTTTTTTCAAGGGAATACTTCTATACCAAAGTCCCATATAAAAAGGTACATAATTAAAATATCCACCTATATCCAGCTGGTCTCTTGTGGACTGATGTTTATAATTGGCTGCCAACATTAACTGAGAAACTACGCGCTTTTTAATGTCTTTTTTTACCGGAATGTTATAACCACCTTGCGCCGAAAACTTTGGTTCTATTCGCGCCCCATTCCCAACTAAAGAAATATCTGGGCGATTAATTTGATGCACAGAAACGCCAAACCAGTAATTAGTGGAAAATCCAATTATACCGGTATTTACGTCCATGCTGTATTTTGAACGTGAAGCATATTCTAACGAAGCTGCAGAACTTGCTGCTCCTGTTTGGAGTTGATCGTTAAAAACTAGTTCGCCGAAATCAAGATGACGATTGGTTACCCCCAATTGTAAAGAAGGTTTAAAAGAAAACTTTCGAGTTACCCTTACACGGTAAGCATAACTAAACAAGGCATTTATTGTCCTTAAGCCAGCTACCCCAGCTCTATCGTGATATATTAACGCACCAACTCCACTGTTGTAATCTTCAAAATTATGCTCATACGAAAAAGCATAAGTTGTAAATGCTTTTGAGTTGGGCACTGCCGGCCATTGGTTTCTGTAATTTAAGCTAAACCGATCTTGTATAGTATTACCTGTTAGTGCTGGATTAATGATTAATGGAGCCGCGTAAAACTGCGAGAATTGAGCATCTTGAGCATATCCACCTCCACTTGAAAACAAGGCTAAAATGACAATTATTTTTAGAACTACTCTCATTATTTCAATAAGGTAATTTCTCCAGCCTCATCAAAGGTTTTTTCATTCGCGTATTTTCCAGTAGCTTTCCAGATATAAACATCTTGAGCACACATTGTTTCGCCTCCTCGATAGTATCCATCCCAACCGGTAAGGACATCCTTAGATTCGAAAACGATTTCACCCCAACGGTTAAAAATAAGAAGTTGATAATCCACAACACCTTCAAATATTGGAAAGAAAATAGAATTGTCTAAAGTTCTTGGATCATACTTCCCACCTGAGCTACCACCTGGATTTGGTGTAAAACCCGTTGGGAATTTCAATGAACCTGAACTGATTGCGGTTACAGCACTTTCAACCGCAAAAGTATCGGCACAGCCAAATTCGTTATCCGCAATTAGAGTAATTGTATAAATTCCAGCTTCTTGATAAGTATGTTCTGGATTCTGATCCGTGTAAGTAGTGCCATCACCTAAATTCCATAACCACTTATCGGAATTGTCAGAAAGATTAAATAAGATAAGTGGGTCATTAGGCACATTCACTTCATTTGGTCGGTAATCGAAAAAAGCCCTCGCCGCAGCCTGAACGACCACACTGTCTTTTTTTGTTTCTAAAACCACATCATTATCTTCTCCAATCACGGTAAGCGAAATAGTATAAACCCCAGGTCTATTATAAATATACGGAGCTGGATTCTCTACATTACTAATTCCTCCATCTCCAAAGTTCCAAATAAACTGTTTGCCAAATATGCTTCGGTTTTTTACGGTCACAACCAAAGGACTGCAACCAACTCCACTCGCGTCAAAATCAAGAACAGCTCGAGGTGGTTCAATCTTAATGGTTTGGCTCACGGTATCGGCACACTTTGGATTAGAGGCAATTAGAGTGATTTTGTATTCACCCCAAGTTTCGTGCAATTTATCATTCGGGAATTTTACCGCAGAGGTTTTACCATCTCCAAAATCCCAACTATAATTCCAAGGTCCTGCAGAGCTATTGTTTGAGTATACAACCGTTGCATTCGGATATTTTTGATTGGCTGGAGTAGCGACAAAAATCGCTTTTGGCTGAGGAAAAACAGTAACGGTTTTAAAAACTGAATCTTCACAACCGTATACAGATGATACTTTTAAACGGATGGTAAATTGGCGGTTCACCGTATCAGCATTTACAAAGGTATTTCTAGGGTCACCTACTCTATCTGTATTTCCATCACCAAAGTTCCAGTCGTATTGATTTTCGCCTGAACTCGCATTGGTAAACACTACATCGTGTTCCGAACAACCCGAAGTATCTGAAATTGTGAAATCTGCCGAAATTTTCGGATAAACTTCTACTTGCTTGCTAGTTGTATCCCTGCATCCTTTGTTTGTCTCCACTATTAGTTGAGCTGTAAATGTTTTACTTACCACATCATTGTGTTGGAATGAATGCGTTGTATTTCCATTTGACAAAGAAGTATCTCCATCTCCAAAACCCCAATAACTCTCAGCATTGATTCTTGAATTATTGGTAAAACCTACCTGCAGTGGCTGACAACCTCTTAAAACCGTAGTGTTGAAACTTGCTATTGGTAATGGATAAACCCGAATTTTTATCGTACTAGAATCTTCACAACCAAAAGCACTTCTTACCTTTTGTTGTACCGTATAAACAGTATCCTTCAGCAAACTATTTTGGAACACGTGCGATGTGTTTTTACTTCCTGCATTTACATTATCTCCAAAATCCCAAATGTAAAATTGTGCACCTTTAGCACTATCGGTGAAGTTTATGGCTAATGGCGAGCAGCCGACCGTATCGGTTTGTTCAAATTTTGAAATAATCTCGGGGTAGATCTCAACTCTTGAATCGGCAGAATCCTTGCACCCAAATCGAGTTTCTACATTTAATTTTACGTCTCTAAAAATACTAGTTGTACCGGTATTGGTGTAGGTATGATTAATCGTATTATTATTTGACCCTAAAATATTTCCATCTCCAAAGTCCCAACTATTGGTATCGGCAATGGAAGATGTATTGTTGAATTGCACTTGTAATTCGTGACACCCTCTAATTATGGGATGATTAAATTGTGCTATTGGCAGCGGATGCACTACTATAGTATCCAAAAGGCTATCAACGCAACCAAACTGAGAAGAAACTACGAGTTTTGGGAATAAAACCTCATCAACTAGCGTTGTATTCCTGTAAGTATGCGAAGTTGAAGTGGCTGCCGATGAGTTGTTGTCCCCAAACGTCCACGTGTAAAATTGCCCCCCCGTGGAATTGTCATTAAAAGTAACACTCAAAGGAGTACAACCTGCAGTATCAGAAGGTTGATAATCTGCAATAACTTTAGGAAATGTAGAGACTTGATGAACCGTTGTATCGAAACACCCCTCTTGCGTTTCAGCAATTAATCTCACCTGATAATTCTGTGTGGAGCTTTGATTATGAGAAAAGGTATGATTTACAATCGCATTTCCTGAGTTACTCGTATCGCCATCTCCAAAGTTCCATTTGTAAGCAATCGCTCCAGTAGAAACATTTGTAAATGAAACTGCATGCGGTTGGCAGTTTACAGAGTCACTTACCGAAAAACTAGCAGTGGGATTTGGATGAACCAAAATTGTAGCCAAATTGGTATCGCTACAACCAAAACTTGATGTTACGATAAGTGTAGCAGTATAAAGTACATTATTGGTGGTAGAGTTCGTGTAGACATGCGAAGGAGAAGGACCAAAAGTGCTGTCGCCATCACCAAAGTACCATTTATAAGCTACTGCTCCAGTTATAGAGGGAAACTGAACCAATAAAGGACTGCATCCCGTATCCGGAATCGATTGAAAAGTGAAAATAGGTTCTGGGTAAACCACAACATTCTGAAAAGCAGTATCTGTGCAGCCATTTGAAGATGTAACAATCAATTTTACGGTGTAGACTTCTATAAATAAAGTCTTATTCTGAAAGGTATGGGAAGGATTTGAAGCAGTGCTGGTGTCACCATCGTCAAAGTCCCAATAATTTGAAATGCCTCCCGTACTAGTATTCGTAAAATCAACTTCAGAAGGTCCACATTCAGGAATTGCTGTACTTGTGAAAGTCGCATTAGGTACAGCATAAACTTGAACACTTTTTTGTAAGGTATCCGAGCAACCAAAAGCAGTATTGGCATACAGGGTAACGTTATAACCTACTGTTGCTGCAGTTGCATTCACAAAATTGTGAGTCGGAGTAGTTTTGTGTGAAGTATCGCCATCACCAAAGTCCCAAATGTAATTGGTCGAAATTAAGGACGTGTTCGTAAAGTTTAAAGCAAGTGGAGAACAACCAATAGTGTCTGACATTGAAAAATCGGCAGTTGGCTTTGGTTCAACAACAATATTAAAGGAATCAGTAGAAGCACAATTGGCTGTGCTAGCCGTTAATTTGAGTAAGTAGGTTCCAGAAGCAGCATAGGTATGAAAGGGGTTTTGAATTGCACTTGTAACACCATCACCAAATGACCAAACCCAGCTTACGAGCGCTTGTCCAGAAGGAACAACCGTATTATCTGTAAATGAAGCAAGCACACCCTCACAAACATTTTTTGGAGTAAAATCTACAATTGGAGAACTGAAAATATTCACCACTTGAGTGGACGAATCTGTGCAGCCATTCGAATGCGTTACCGTAAGCGACAAGTTGTAATTGCCAATAGTATCGTAAAAGTGATTCAAGGGATTTGAATTGGTATCTGTAGTTCCATCTCCAAAGTTCCAAAGCCATTTTGCTGCGTCAGCTGAATTTTCCGTTATACCCACTAATAAAGAATCACAGCCTTGTGCTGGTGAAAGCGTAAATGCTGAGGTGGGACCAGGTAAAACATGAATTTGTTTACTTATAGTGTCGGTGCAAGAGCCGCTTCCATTGGTATTAAAAACAGCCAATTGAATGGTATAGGTTCCAGGAGTATTGAAAGTTCTATTCTGGTTGTTCATATTTCGAACTCTCCAAACACCATCACCAAAATTCCATTATGACTGGTTAGCTACTCCAGCAGTGTTATTAAAAAAGCGAATTCTATTTCCAGCACAAACGGTATCTAAGTCACTTGTTAAAAGTGCCACAAGAGGATCTCCAATTACAATCGTCTGCTGCGTTGTATCTCTTCCGCATAAATTACTATCAACCATTGTAACCGTATAGGTTCCTTTTCCAGGAAATTTCAATTGATAGGTTTGTGAGGGTGGGTTTGCAAATGGAAGCCAACCTAATAAAGAATCTCCACCACCCCAATAATTACCAAAGTTCCAGTATTCGAAACGCTGCGTGGTATTTCCTTGGGGGCGACAATTTAAATTGGACGTATTTAAAAAACCTACTTGAGTATCGGGATAACACAAAACTGTTGCGGTTGGAGTTATTCCAGCATCATCGATATCGTAAATATTAATCGGTCCAACAGAAGCAAACGAAGGAACGGTTGTACAAAAGTTCTCTGCTTCTAGCGTAACAATCGTATTGCAATTCACCGTGTTTCTCAAGTAAGTGTGCGAAGTGGTTACTCCTGAATCATTTGCACCTTTAACAACATCTGCAGAACCGTCTCCAAAATCCCAACGAAAGGTTGTATTAACTGATGCATCAGTACTGGAATTTATGAAATCTAAAAATCCAGGTGCGCAAATAGTAGTCGCACCACCCGAACCCACAGGTCTTGTAATACTTGCATTTACTGGTCGTTCAATAACCAACAATCCAGTAATTACGCAAGCTTTTCCTGGTTCAGAAAAAGTAATGGTATAGTTTCTTAGAGTGGCCGGATAAGTGTGCGAAACTGTTGTTGGCGGAACTAAAGAAGCGCTGGTACTTGAAGTACCATCCCCCCAATTGATAGTGTAGGAGCCGGTAGCAATAGTTGTTTGAATAAAAAGCGTATAGCCTGTTCCATTGCAATGCACCCAGCGAGGGGTTGCGCTTGCATTTCCATTTCCATCAATAATTTGAGGACATTGAGCATTGGCTGTAACCTGAAGTAGAATCTGTAAAATTAGGGCTACACTAACACGCAATGTGTTCATTAATTTCGTTTATTTAAGGGGTCAAATGTAAAGGGTATGATCGGTGAAACACCTAAAAAACCCGTTTAGTCATATTAACATTACGGGAACTTTTCAAATAAGGTTAGAATTAGTGCTAGTTTTTTACTCTGGTGTACCACATTGCTTTCAACATCCAATCTGGTAAAGGCTTTTTAGGGTCTCGGTTTTTCAAGTTCTTGTACCATCCTAACTTTTTCATTATCGGCAACTTATGGGTTTCTACAAACTCAATTAACGATCCATCTGGATCTTCGATATATGAAAATCTTCCTGCGGCTTCTCCCATATCAAAACTATTGGCACTATCTACAGTAAAAGGAAAACCTTTTGACGCGCAAAGCTCTTTTAGTTCATCCATTCCATTAATATCAAAGCACAAGTGAATGTATCCTCTATCGCCCCAATCTCGACCTTCAAAAATCTTCTTTGGACTTCGATCTTCAGCAACAATCAATTCAATTTCTGATGGCCCCATCATTCTACTAAAAGATCCTTGACGGGGTTTACTGTGGGTCAAAACAACTCTTCTATATTTTTCTCCGCCACCATTTAGTCCAGTAAAATCCTCAAAATTTCCAGATTCATCGGCTAAAACTTTATCGTAACCCAATATATCCCGATATAGTGTCAACGACTTTTCGATATTGGTAACTCCTATGGAGCATCCCATAGGTCCCGCGGTTGGATCACCAGTATTGCGAAACCTGTAAGTATCTTCAATCATTTGAAATACGTTTTCATAGGGATCTTTCAGAAAAAAGGTAGGGCTTCCTTTAGGATCATTTTTTAAATCGGTAAGTATAGTTACACCGAGCTTTTTAAATTGCTTGAAGGTTGAGGCTACATCATAGGTTCTTATTTTACAGGCATTTAAACCTAAATCTCCCATTGCAATCTCAAAATCTGGCATTACAGGAGTTCGACTAGTGTACTGCCATATTTCAAATCCTCCCCCACTCTGATTGTTTAAAGAAAGAATAGCATGACGGCTCCTTACTTCATTTTGAGTATACGGCAACATTAATGCAGCTTCAGCCGCTTCTTCAAACACTTTAATATCCATACCAAAGTGTTTTCTGTACCAATCAAATGCTTCTTGAACATTTGGAATCCCAATTCCAATTTGCTGAATTCCGCTTATAACAATTCCCATAATACCTATATAGGGCTAATCCTACTTACTATTTTATAAAACAACCAAGGAGTGTAACTTCTTATGTAAACCAATAGTAGCTCCTTTCCCCCTACTAATATTTCTTTTTTTCCCTTTGCTAAATCTTTGACAATTTTCTGTGCCGCACTTTCAGGACTAATTCCTTGATCCAGTCCTTTATCCATTTTTTCTGTAGCCTGTCCTTTTCCGTCCAATGCGTGCTTCGATATTTCTGTTCTTATTCTTCCGGGAATAATAATATTAACATCAATATTATAGGGCAACAATTCGGTTCGAAGAGATTCAAAATAACCTTGCACCGCATGTTTACTTGCTGAATAAGAAGTTCGTAATGGAAAACCGAATTTGCCAGCGATACTGGAAGTAACAGCGAGTTGACCGCTCTTTTGAAGCATTAAAATGGGCAACACTAACTTCGTCAAATGTATAGTCCCAAAATAATTTACCTCCATTATGTTTCTCTCCACATCAATGTCCGTTTCCGAAGAAAATGCACGCTGACTTATTCCTCCGTTGTTGATGAGCAGATCGAGCTGATTGTATTTTTCTTCAAACGATTTATAAGCGGCAACTATACTTTCGGAGCTACCTAAATCTAAGGGTAAAACAAAAGTTTCTTTTGCCCCTTTTTCAATGCATTTTTCAGCCACACTTGAAAGCTTTTCTTTTCCTCGCGCTGATAAAATTAAATGAGCGCCCTGACCAGCCAATTCATACGCTATAGCTTCACCAATGCCTGAAGAAGCTCCAGTTATCCAGCATATTTTATTTTGATAATGCACTCTTAGTCTTTACGACTGAAAACAAAAGTATCGACATGTAATATGGAGGCAGGGTTTCCGTGAGCAGAAGCTGCGGAAGAAACAAGTACAAAGCCTTCTTTATTCATTCGATTGAATACATCAACGAGTTTATTCATGTTATTTTCATGATGATCAGAGTCCAATTTTTCTACTGCTATACGCTCTGACTTATCTTTAATATATGATATAATAATCTCTCCAGCGGCATTAATTGGCTCAAAAAGTTTTATTACCACATAATTCGTTTCCTGAGCAATACCTCCAAAAAATACTAGGCAAAAACTGAGAACTAGTAAGGGTTTAAATTTCTTCATAATTATCTGTTTTTAATAGTCAAGAATCAAATGTAGTATATTCTAAAAACTGTACACCTTTTTTAAGGATTGAACGCTATTCTGCCCTTTAAGCTGTCAACATCTTATAACAACGCTTTATTAAATCAACTTTGATAGAATTTCAATTAGACTACTTTTGCTGGCCTTATAATACCTATGCTTACTCATAAGTTAAGAAAAACACTGTCAATTGTAATCCTTGCCTGCGTCGGACTTATAAGCCTTGCGGCAATTTCCCTGATACCACAGGTGAAATTTGATTACAAATTCGAAAAGTTTTTACCTCCTAGTGACGAGGATTTGCAATTTTACTGGGAACACATCGATCGGTTTGAGTCCGATAACGATTTTTTGCTGCTCGGTATTGATAATACAAAAGGTATTTTTCAAGAAGATTTCTTAATCAAAATAGATAGTCTTACTGGCATACTTGAGAAAAAAGAGTACATAGAAAAGGTTGCCTCTCCTACCAATATTGACAACCCTATTATCGGACCTTTAGGAGTTATTAAAAGTTCCTACATCCATGTTTCGCAGCCGGAATTGTACGATACCGATTCGGCAAGAATATATGACACTCCTGGGCTGGAAGGTTCGCTTTTTTCAGAAGATGGTAAAAAAGTAAGTCTTTTTCTGAAGATAAAACCCTCCGACGATAGAAAGAAGAATGACAAAACCATTGCTGAAATAGAATCTATTGTTAGGGCATTTGAATTTGATGACGCTCACGTTGCTGGTAAAATAAAAGGAGCATTCTATTTCATAAAGAAAATGGAGTCAGACTTACTCTTATTTATGTCCCTTTCCTGTCTTCTGCTGATTGCTTTTCTCTACATATCCTTCCGAACACTTTGGGGAATTGTAATTCCTATGACCGTTGTAGGAATTACGATTTTATGGATGATTGCTTTTATGACCTTGATTGGGAAACCCATCAATTTTATGACTACTCTGCTTCCGACAATACTTTTTGTTGTTTGTATCTCAAACGTGGTGCACATTGTAGAGAAATACCTTGATGAACTCCGGAAACATAAAACCAAATTAGAAGCGCTTACCACTGCATTTAAAGAAATTGGACTGGCTACATTCTTTACGGCTTTTACTACTGCCGTAGGTTTTCTATCACTATACACTGCAATGATAATGCCTATAAAAGAATTCGGGTGGATTACTGCAATTGGAGTTTATGTGGCATTCTTTCTTTCCTTTTCCTTACTACCAGCAATGCTTTATTTGCTTAAAACTCCCAAAGTTAAAGGCGAACACAGTGACGATTCTTTTTGGTCAATAAAGTTACACCGACTGTTTTTATGGTTGGTACCTCGGCGGCAAAAGGTATTGAGTGTTGTGCTGCTTGTTATGTGTGTTTCCTTTGTTGGAATTCACGAATTAGAGTTTGACAATAAGTTCCTGGAAGACTACGCTAGTGGTGAAGCGATGAGAAATGACTACAATTTTTTCGAAGAAAATTTCTCTGGATTTAGGCCATTTGAAATGGCCGTTACGCTTAAAGATACCAATCGATCCTTCTTTGAATTAGAAGTAATGCAGGAAGTGGAGAAGATTGAAACGGGTATAAAGGAAGTTTATGGAGCCGGTTTTATAGTTTCACCCAACACATTTATAAAAGGAACAAGACGCGCCATTAAAGGCGGAAAAAATGCTGAATATAGGCTTCCCCAGTCTGAAAGTGAACTCAAAAAAATAAAACGCAGTCTGCGAAGGCTACCTAAGGCTAACATACGCAGTTACGTTACCGATAAAGGACATGAAGGCAGAATTAATGCTAAGGTAAAAGATGTTGGTGGTAAGCAAATGCGAATATTAAATCAACAATTTGATGAGTACTTAGCTACTCAAGTAAATCAAGACCTTTTTGAGTTTAGAGTAACGGGAATGCCCTTTCTGGTTGATAAAACAAATGAGTTTTTGGCCAATAACATTGTTTACAGCTTAACCATTGCATTCATCATCATTGCACTGATTATGGGTATTCTTTTTCAATCGTTTAGAATGATCATTATTGCTGTTTTGCCTAACTTATTGCCCTTGCTAGTAATTGCAGGCTTTATGGGAATAGCAGGTATCAATATCAAAATTTCCACCTCGATAATATTTGCAATTGCGTTTGGAATTGCCGTCGATGATACGATACACTTTATGAGTAAACTGCGTATTGAATTGAACAAAGGAAAAAGTATAGTATACGCACTTAAACGCACCTATCTATCTACGGGTAAAGCCATAATTGTAACCAGTCTAATATTATGTAGTGGGTTTCTAATTTTAGTAGCTTCTGCCATTACCAGTACATTTTATATAGGGCTTCTAGTTAGCCTTACACTGCTCTTTGCAGTGCTTAGTGATTTGTTTTTCTTGCCAGTGCTGATTCTACTATTTTTTCAAGAACCAAAAAAGAAACGACGACTTTTCCGAAAAAAATCGAAAACTGTCTAACTTTGGCATCGATATTGGTATAGAATTCAAAACTTATTTAACTCTAAAGCATATACTATGAAACGAATATTTTCAATTGCATCATTAGCACTATTGGCAATGACTGTAACTTTTACAGCGTGTAAAAACAAAAAATCAACACCGAAGAAAGAAGGTGAAGTATTATTAAAGCAATATTGTTCAGGTCCAGATTACTTCTCGAACAAAAAGTATTTCCGCGCAAATGCAATCGGAGAAAGCTTAGATCAGATGACTGCTCGTAAAAAAGCCATGTCAGTTGCAAAAGAACAATTGGCTAGTGACATTAACACCACTATGAAAGCAGTGAGTGACAATTACGTAAAATCTTCTGAATTCAATAATAAAGAAGAAGTATTGGAGCGTTTTGAGTCTAATGCTAGATCGGTAGTAAACCAGTCCTTGAGTGGTGTAAAAACTATCTGTCAGGAAGTAACTAAAACTCCAGAAGGAAAATTCAAGTATTATGTTGCGATTGAATTATCTGGTGAAGAACTTGTAGGAAAGTACAACGAGAACTTGAAGAAAGACGAGAACTTGAAAATTGATTACAACTACGAAAAGTTCAAAGAAACTTTTGATAAGGAAATGGAAAAAATGGAGAATAACTAGCCTCCTCTATAAAACAGAATTAAGGAAAGCCCTGCTGATGAATTTCAGTGGGGCTTTTTTGATGCCGAATGAATGAAGCCTTAATTAATTTCTCATCTTTAATTCTAATACAAAATGTCCCGTATTTTCTGGATCAGAATCTTATCATGAGATTCCCATTTTCATGGGAATGACAGCTATGGGAGTTAGATGTACTTTATAGAGATGCTGAAATAAATTCAGCATGACGTTGGCTGGCGAATTTGATACTATTTCTTATTATGAATCGAGAACGAATGGCTCCTACTAAGCATCCCAGATTAATGCTATTCGTACTTCCCGGCAACGATGGTGAATCTCATACTTTAACTAATAGATTTTCATGGGAATAATGTTGATTAGAGTAGTTGAGACTTTTAATTAGTGCATACTGCAGATACTATCAGCTTTATTAAGTACTACTTAGTATGAGCGACTATACGTTCGAGTAGTTTCTTAATCTGATACTTCGTTTCAGCGGCTGACCCCTCGTAGTTGTTTACAATTATACAAAAGGTCATTTTTTCTCCTTTAAGTGTTTCAATATATCCTGCGTAACTTCTTACGCGCTCCATATAGCCGCTTTTTGCTTTTATTTTTCCAGCGGCGGTGCTGCCACTAAACATGCTTCTCAAGGTTCCCGACTCACCTGCAACCGATAAGGAATTAATAAAGATTTCTGCATTTTCAGCAGCGCGCATGTATCTAAGTAATTCAACGATTTGATTTGGAGTTACTGCATTAAATCTAGACATTCCGCTACCATCAACTAAAAACATTCCTTTTGTTTCTATGCCCATTTTTCCAATACTTTCCTTAACACTCTGAGCGCCCAATTCAACCGTCAGCTTTTCTCCTCGGTTTTCATTTAGCCACAACGCGAAGTGCTCAGCATAAAGGTTAATACTGTACTTGTTGGTCAACTGAATCATTTGGCTCAATTCTGGGCTTTTGTGACTGTGAAACACAGTAGTTGTGGTGGCTGCTTGGAATTCGTTTCCAACTACCTCCACTCCATTTTGAGTAAAATAATTGGATAACCATTTTTGAGCCAATAACTCCGGATTGTCCATGGACCCTTTTATACTGAAAGTAGACCTTCCCTTTGGAATTGTTCCTTTTATGTAGCGCAATTCGCTGCCCTCTCCTCCAAAAATGTAGGCGTTGTCTGAGTTATTGGCTGCGGCGGTTACCTGACAATCAAATGTCAAGTGATCCATAGTGGGTGTCGTTTTTACCACTTCACACAATGCACCAGTTTCATTTGGAGAGCGGAGCACCATTTGGTAATAATTATCATGAAAAGAAAAACCTGCAGGAGTTGCCCCGTAGTAATTGCCAATGTCTTCCCAAATCCAAGTGCGCGGAGTTAAGTATTTTGGAAAAACGGTATTCTCAATTAGTAGCTTTCCGGCTATCGATTGAATTCCATTTGCTTTTAGCACCGACAACCAGCTTTTTCCTAATGCTTCTATTCCTCCAAAACGATCAGAACCTAAAGTGGGGTCACCACCTGCTTGAATGATCAGATCTCCTTTTAAAACGCCATCCTCATTTAATTCACCCTTGTAGGCTAGAATAGTTTCGAAGCGAAATTTAGGACCAAGTTGCTCTAATGCAGAAGCAGTAGTCAGTAGTTTCTGAGTTGAGGCTGGTACAAGTGATGTGTTCGAATTGTGTTCCAGCACAATTTCACCCAACTCATTTTTTACCAAAATTCCAATAGAAGCAGAAGTCAAATTGGGCTGTTGAACCCATTGATTAAAATATGCTTGTAAAGTACTTTCGCTAGCCGGTTTTTCGGTTTGAGCGCAAAAAGAAAGCCCAAAAACTAATTGCATAAGCAATACTCCAAAGGTTAAGAATTTGAACCTTATTACCACTTTCTATTTTTGAAAAGGATAAATGTTAAGGTAACAATCCTTCATTTTGCCCAGCATAAAACACCTTTCTCGCTCGTCAGCAATTTTATCGTAATTGTAAACTACTATCTTATGGGGCCCCACATCTTGCAGTATTTCCCAAATTACTACCTGACTATTTTTTGAATCGTTGGAATACACAATATCCTCTGAGTTTAGCTTCGTTTTCTTCTCAACTCCATCCTCGTTTAACGTGACAGAACCCATAACTAGGTTTATACCGATAATTACCGGAACGGTTAGCTCTTGCAATTCACCATTTTTGGTAACGTGTCTTGAGTAATAATCGAGTTTTTGGCTAAATAGCTGGGCAATAGAAATAAAAAGAATCGCAAGAATAAAAAGTCGCTTCATGATTTTAGAATTATTGTTTTTTCAAAACTAGAAACATACTAGCAACCTATAACTTGAAACCTTGAGAGTTATTCAGATGTAATCTTTAATTACAAAACCATGCAACCTTCAACCTGCATTGCTTTTTCGTAGCGCTCAATAATAGAAGTGGTATTCAACATCAGTTCCTTAACTGAAAAACTGGCGTATTTGCCATTTTTGGACATCCGCATATTTACTTGTGCCTCTTCACCAAAAACTGCTTCTAGTAAAGCAATAGATCGTATATCGCCGGGAACAATAAACTTAAAAAGGTATACCTTGGGATAATTGCCTTCTTCTTCTAATTTCTCTCTTAGTGAGGCCCAGTCTCCTTTTTCGTCCTTGCTATTTCCCATTGTTGTAATTCAGTTGCGAGTTTCAAAACAAAGGTGTTACTTTCGGCTTCCCAAAAAATAAGCAATGACTAAAAAACCGTTAAGTTTCATTTTAGGATGTATTTCAATCGTTCAATTTTCATTTGCTCAAGATGGCTATTGGCAACAGCGAGCTGAATACAAAATGGAAGTTGCCCTAAACGTAGACAACCATAAAGTAACCGGTACGCAGGAATTGAACTACTTTAACAACAGCCCAGATACCCTTAAGAGAGTATATTATCACTTGTACTTTAACGCTTTTCAACCGGGCAGTATGATGGATGCTCGATCCCGATCAATTCAGGATCCTGATGCCAGAGTGGGAAGTCGAATTGAAAAATTAGCACCTAACGAAATCGGTTATCAAAAAATAAATGCGCTGAAACAAAATGGAGCAGACCTTAAATGGAGCATTGATCAAACGCTATTAACGGTTGAATTAAATACGCCATTATTGCCAGGAAGAAGCACCACGTTTACTATGAATTTTGAGTCTCAGGTGCCGAAACAAATTAGACGTTCGGGAAGGGATAATGCCGAAGGAATAGCATACAGCATGACTCAGTGGTATCCGAAATTAGCCGAATACGATAAAGATGGCTGGATGACAGACCCTTATATTGGCAGAGAATTTCATGGTGTTTGGAGTGATTTTGATGTTAAAATTACAATTGACTCGTCCTACACTATTGGAGGAACTGGTTACCTACAAAACCCCAAAGAAATTGGTCACGGTTATATTGATGATGCTCAAGTAAATCGCCTGAACTCAAAAGAACTCACTTGGCATTTTATTGCTCCCAAAGTACACGATTTTGCTTGGGCAGCTGACCCAGAATACGTGCACGATATTCGAAAAACTAAGTTCGGTTTGGATTTGCACTTTTTCTATAAAAAGGATTCCACAATTGCTAATAACTGGCAAAAACTTCAAGGATATACCGAGCAAAGCTTTAGCATAGTTAACGCCGTTTTTGGAGAGTATCCGTACAAACAATATTCTGTAATTCAAGGTGGTGATGGTGGAATGGAATACCCTATGGCAACCCTAATTTCTGGCACAGGTTCTTTCGGTGGTTTGGTAAGCGTAACGGTTCACGAATCTTTGCACAGCTGGTATTATGGCCTTTTGGCTACCAACGAGAATAAGTATCCTTGGATGGATGAAGGATTTACACAATTTGCTCAATATTATGTGCTGGATTCTCTTTTCCACCGGAACTTAGTAAACCCAGCTCAGGCAGCTTTAAAAAATTACCGCAGGATTGCGCTAAACAAAGATTACGAGCCTATGACCACTCACGCAGACTTCTTTCACTCCAACCGAGTATACGGTATCAATTCTTATTACAAAGGAGCGACTTTCTTATCGCAACTATCGTACATAGTTGGAGACGATGTTTTCTATCCTGCTGTGCGGGAATACTATTATACTTGGCGCTACAAACACCCTACTCCTGATGATTTTAAACGAATCATGGAAAAAGCTGCCGACATGGATTTGGACTGGTATTTTACACTTTGGATTGGAGGCACAAAAACCATTGACTATTCAATTGCTGAGGTAAACGAAAGCAAAAAAAACACAGAGGTGATTGTTGAGCGAATTGGACAAATGCCAATGCCCGTTGAACTGCTGGTTACCTTGAAAGATGATTCACAACAGCGATTTTATATTCCTTTATTCAATATGCGAGGGGAAAAAAGCTTTTCAGAAAACTCCAATACAACCGCTTGCAGCTCATGGCCTTGGACTCATCCCAATTACAGATTGATAATTCCAATTAAAAAGGATAACATAAAATCGATAGTCCTCGACCCTGAAAGTCGCGTTGCTGATTTAGATGGAACGAATAATCGATATCCAGCTGAAGATGGAAGCAATGCGAAAATTTACTTTGAAGGAAGTACTAAATAACCAACGCGCATTATACATCTTGCGCCACAAGAGAATAGACTAACGGTAGATTATTCTTAAAATGTTTGATTCTAAATTTACCGGGTTCAAACTCTTCAGTGTGCCCAATAAATGGATATGGAGCGTAATCATACTCTTGCAAATCGTTAAGTTGAAGTCCGGCAGAAATCAATGAATTTACTGTCTGACCGATTCCATGGTTGCAAGTAACCGATCGCAATAGAACATCTGCATTTCTGTCGGCGTAAGTTCCTTCTTCATCTTCTACAATTGCCTCTGAGCTGCTGTATTTGTAAATTACTTCTTTGAGATCATCATCAAACATCCAAACTACGGGATGAAAATCTACAAATACAAATTGACCCTTCGGAGCTAAAAAATGCTCTATAACATTGGCCCATTTCTGAGTATCGGGTAACCAGATTACTGTTCCGTAACTGGTAAATACAATATCAAATTCACCACTCAAATTGTTGGGCAAATCGTAGATATCAGAGCACACAAATTTGATGTCTATTTCAAGTTCTTTGGCAATTTCCTTTGCTTTTTGAATTGATTTTTCAGAAAAATCTACTGCGGTAACTTTCGCTCCCATTCGACTCAAAGAAAGACTGTCTTGACCAAAATGACATTGTAAATGCAATATGCGTTTTCCCGAGACATCCCCCAATAAGTCCAATTCTATTTGATTCAAAGAACTTTTTCCAGCCATAAAGGCTTTCATATTGTAAAAGTCTGAGTTTAAATGTGGCTCTAACTTTTCGCCCCAACTGGCTTTATTTATTTTAATGTAATTTTTGATTTTTGTTTTTTGGAGGGAGATTCTGAAGCAAGTTCAGAATAACGGTAAATAATTTTTTAGAATATAAACTTAATTACCATCATGATAATGCAAACTAAAAAGACCAAAATGCTGATTCTGTTCATGCCATGCATGAGTGATAGACCTATGTCCTTTTCCCCTTTTCTTTTTCTAAAAAGCGTGGTAATATTTAAGTAGTAGAGCAAACGTTTCCAAAACATAGGCAACGAATTTAAACAACTAATTAAGACAATATAAAAGTGTACGTCATTATGTATGATTAGTTAAAGTTAAAGACTTGGAAACACAGAGAAGGTTCGGTAAGAAATCTAACATTTAATTAACTCTTGACTCAATAGCAGCTAGATTCTGAACAGCTTTTTCACACAAATTGCATGCGGCAATTTGGTTCAAACACGCTTCCAGAATGACGGTTAGTATATTATAGTGAATGTTACTAAAACACTAATTAATTAACAAGGTTATCCTTCCCAATGGGGCACTTTTCACGCCCAATCGTGACGCCTGCCTTTTGGCAGATAGGGAAAGGGTTCATTTCAAAACCTGTAAAGTAACCCAATAGAAACCCAGTACTCTAGTTATAAATAACCCTCCCCGCCTGCGGCACCCCTCCCGTTGGAGGGGACGAAACAACGCCAACTAATTAACCCAATATTTGATAGCAGGTAGATTCTCAACCGTTTTTTCGCACAAATTGAATATTGCAATTTAGTTCAACCTCGCCTCCAGAATAACGGTAATGCGTTGCGAAATAAACCAACTCTGCTGGTTTAAAACCCTGGCCTTTTCCACTAGATTTGTAATATGGACTTTGAACTCGTATCCCCTTTTGAACCTACTGGAGATCAGCCAGAAGCAATAAAATCTTTGGTTAAGGGAATTGAGCAAGGAGAGCAATTTCAGACTCTGCTTGGCGTAACAGGTTCTGGAAAAACATTTACTGTTGCGAACTTAGTTAAAGAACTCAATCGCCCCACCTTGGTATTGAGTCACAACAAAACTCTTGCAGCTCAGCTTTATGGAGAATTCAAACAATTCTTCCCCAACAATGCCGTAGAGTATTTTGTAAGTTACTACGATTACTATCAACCCGAAGCGTACTTGCCTGTTACCGATACTTTTATCGAAAAGGATATGAGTATCAATGAGGAAATTGAAAAATTACGATTGAGTGCGACCTCTTCCCTATTAAGTGGCAGAAGAGATGTTTTGGTCGTTGCCTCGGTATCGTGTATTTACGGAATTGGAAATCCTGTTGAATTCAACAAAAACCTAATTAAAATTGAAGCAGGAACGGTAGTATCGAGAAATAAATTACTAGGCCAGTTTGTGGATTGCTTGTATTCTAGAACCACCGAAGAATTTAAACGCGGAAACTTTAGAGTAACTGGAGACACGGTTGATATATTTCCAGCTTATGCCGATTTTGCGGTTCGTATACTTTTTTGGGGAGACGAAATTGAATCTATTGAAACCTTTAACCCAGAAGAAGGCGTCACAATTACTGCTGTTGAAAGCATAAATATTTATCCTGCGAATATCTTCATTACTTCTAAAGACACCCTGCAAAATAGTATGAAGCAAATTCAACACGATTTGCTGGAACACATTGACTATTTTAAAGAACAAGGCAAACATTTGGAGGCAAAACGAATTGACGATAGGGTGAATTACGACCTTGAAATGATGCGTGAGTTGGGCTACTGCTCTGGTATAGAAAACTACTCGCGCTATTTGGATCAGCGTGCCCCTGGCACTCGTCCTTTCTGTTTGTTGGATTATTTTCCCGATGATTACCTAATGGTTATTGACGAAAGTCATCAAACCATTCCGCAGGTTAAAGCAATGTATGGTGGAGATAGAAGTCGTAAAATAAACCTTGTCGATTATGGCTTTAGATTGCCAGCAGCAATGGACAATAGACCTTTAAAATTTGAGGAATTTGAATCGTTAATGACTCAAACTGTATTTGTAAGTGCTACTCCAGCCGATTTTGAGTTGGAACGCAGTGGCGGAGTAATTGTGGAGCAGGTAATTCGACCTACCGGCCTATTGGATCCTGTAATTGAAGTTCGACCTTGTATCAATCAGGTAGACGATTTGCTAGAAGAAGTGCAACTGCGCATAGAAAGAGACGAGCGGGTTTTGGTAACTACATTAACCAAACGTATGGCAGAGGAACTGACCAAATACATGAACAAATTGGACATAAAATGCCGCTACATTCACAGTGATGTAGACACGATTGAACGTGTAGAAATTCTTCGGGATTTGCGTTTAGGCTTATTCGATGTTTTGGTTGGAATCAATCTACTGCGTGAGGGGCTAGATCTTCCTGAAGTTTCCTTAGTTGCGGTTTTAGATGCAGATAAAGAAGGTTTTTTAAGATCTGCTAGAGCTTTAACTCAAACGGCAGGTCGAGCAGCTCGAAATATTGACGGAAGGGTGATTTTTTATGCGGATAAAATCACGGATTCTATGCAAAAGACAATGGATCAGACAGACCACCGCCGCACCAAGCAAATACATTACAATGAATTGCACGGTTTGAGCCCAAAGGCTTTATTAAAATCGAAAGAACAAATCATAGAGCAGTCTGCTATTGCTGGTGTAGGAAGAAAACTAAGCAAAGCCTATATTGAGCCTGAAATGAATTCACTCGCTGCTGATCCGGTAATAAAATACATGTCCAATACTGAGATAGAAAAGCAAATTCAAGATCGCAGAAAACAAATGGAAAAAGCTGCTAAGGAATTGGATTTTATTGAAGCTGCCCGATATAGGGATGAAATTGAGGAGTATAAAAAACAGCTAAGAAAAAAGTGAGATTAGTTTGTAGTGACTAGTTTCTAGTTATTAGTTTGCAGTTAATGACTGTTTGGTACATAGTTGCAGATTCTAGTAATGGAGTGATTTAGATAATGCTAGGAGTCTCGAACATAAGCAAGCGGCGTTATTCCCGCGCAGGCGAGAATCTACAAGTACTTTAAGCTTCCCAGTCATTCCGATGACTATGGGAAGCGCATGACGAATACTTATTATAATTGCTTCGAAAGAAAAAACATAAATAATGGCAGACGAGAAAATCGACTTTAGGTACTTTATATTCTACAAACCGTTTGGCTATTTGAGTCAGTTTACGGATGAAGACGGTAATCCGGGTTTGGCGAAATTAATAGATGTTCCAAGCGACATCTACCCTATTGGAAGGCTCGACAAAGACAGTGAGGGTTTATTATTATTGAGCAATGATAAAAAGCTGAATTTCAAATTATTAAACCCTGAAAATAATCACAACCGAACCTACTGGGTGCAAGTGGACTATACCATAACTGACGAAGCAATTTCAGCGCTTGAAAATGGCGTTTCTATTAAAGTCGGAAAAACGCAACACCAAACAAAACCCTGTGTTGCAAAGATTATAGCTACTCCGAAATTGCCCGATCGAGAACCACCTGTTCGATTTCGAAAAAATGTACCTACCAGCTGGATAGAAATTACCTTAACGGAAGGCAAAAACAGACAGGTAAGAAAAATGTGCGCAGCAGTTGGTTTTCCTTGCTTACGGTTGGTTCGAGTTTCTATTGAACGCTTGGAATTGCAAAACATGAAGGTTGGGGAGTTGAAGGAAGTCAAGAAGATTCGGATATAGCTGCTATGCGTTAAACAATACTGTATTGATACTTCGCAAGCTAAAATCGCAGAGCATCCTAGTTTTGCTTTATGATTTTTTTCAGCTAGATTTGCTATATAATTAACCTTAATCCAAGCTAATGAAGCCTTCTGTTACATTATCGCTGCGTAGCCATCGAAATCAAAATCAAATTTTTATAGTTTTTTCTTACGATTTGCAGCTAATTCGCGCTTGCAAGTCTATTGGTGCTCAATGGAGTCAATCGCATTGTGGCTGGTATTTACCATTAAACCGAGTCGCTTATAAGAAGATAAAAAATGCATTTGCCCCTTTTGGTGGCATTGAAACCGAGAAATTTATGCAGGATGCGCGGAAACTGCCTTATGCACAGCACACAAAAGCCACGGCCTATAAAAAGCTTACGGCTGTTGAAAATCCTAAAGTAAAAGATGTACTTCATTTTTTTGTAAATAAAATGAGAGCGGCTCGCTATGCTCAGTCAACTATCGACACGTATTTAAATATGATAAAAGGCTTTTTTTATTATATCAACAAATTACCAGAAGACATTACGGTTGCATTGGTAGAGGATTACACGGTGAATTATATTGTGAAACATCACTATTCGCGCAGTTATCAGCGCCAGTTTATATCGGCTTTAAAGATTTTGCAACAGTTATTACCGCAACAGTTTTTACCCCAAGAGAAATTGGATGCACCTAAACGCTTGCTGGCTTTACCAACGGTATTAAGTGCTTCCGAAATTTTGGATATTCTTTGACAAATAGAAAACACAAAGCACCGGGCGATTGTTTCGTTGCTTTATGGCGGTGGACTGCGGATAGGAGAGCTTTTGAGTTTGCGGGTCGCGAATATTGATTTTGACCGTATGGAAATTACGATTCATATGGGAAAAGGCAACAAATGGCATACAGTTGCTTTAGGAGAAAAGTTGGCTCAGTTGATTGAAAATTATATATTGGAATATTCACCCAAGGATTTACTTTTTTATGGGCAACAAGGTCGTGAATATACGGCCACCAGCGTACGATCTATTATAAAACGAGCGGTGCAAAAATCGGGCATTAAAAAACGAGTAACTCCTCATACGTTTAGGCACAGTTATGCTACTCATTTATTAGATCAAGGCGTTGACCTGCGCTATGTGCAATTGTTATTGGGGCATTCTCGACCTGAGACCACCCAGATCTATACACATGTCACTAAAAATGAGTTATTGAAGGTGCAAAGTCCATTTGACAGTATGATAGAAAAGGGCAATAACATTCAGTTGAAAAGAGGTGCTCGAAATAGTAAAAATGTTCTCTTATCACGGGTTTGAATGTGTTATTGCTTAAATTTGATGTGTTATATAACGAGTTACCTGCAATTCGCTTGAGAACCACAATTATCATATTATCTATTTGGACATTATGTGGCTGCCAATCCTCGGGAGAAAGGGAAACCCTTCCAGAGTGTTTAACCAAAACGGAAACAGATATAATCAAAAACGTGAATGATAAATATGACTCGTTTGTGCTTGAACGAACTAAAATGGCAAGTTCAGATCTATCAAAAGCATATTTGTCTCTGATTGAAAAATCTTCTACTGAAAATGAATGTACGAGACTTTTCTTGCCAGAATCAGTCCTCCAATCTATCCTTTCTGAAATTACGATTTCAAATCTCGACACCATAATTTGGTATGAAAACGAATCCAAAGAACTTAGACCAAGAGTGTGGGGAGACTATTATGAATGTTTTCAATCGAAAACCATATTCCTAAACGATTTGCAGTCTGCCTCAAATATTTACGATATTGTTTCAGAAACAAATAGCCATATTCAATGTGGACTTTTTTCCTCGTATCTAACTGAAATCTTGAAAAATGACGAACTAAACAGCACGAGAAAGAAAGTGTTAGTCTTTGATTTTGTGCTCAGCCAAATAGTCCGCGAAAAGCAGGTAACAGTGGCCAAAAGGCAAATGCTAGCATTAGTGAAAATTTGAAACGAAATGCCTCAAACAAATGACAGAAAGAAATACGAAGTCTAACCCATTTATCCCCGCACTTGCCTTGGCCACGGGGCGTTGCCAGTAATTTTGAAAAAAAACAATACGACATATAAAACTGCTAATGGAGTTAAGTACAAATGTATTTATTGTGGTATTGAGCAATATTTTACTTTAGCTAAATACATTGCTCATTTGGATTTGTCTCATTCTGATTTAAACGAACAAGACCAAACGGAAATCATAAAAGATTTAAGTTATCAAATAGCTCGATTCAATAAGGAACAGAAGAAAGCCTTAAAGAAAAAAACTGCGATACAATTAAGGAAAATAGAGACAGAAGAAAAAGATGAAGAATTAAAAATATATAAAGAAAAGGTATTATCAGTTTTAGAAAATTCATCCATTAATTCCGCTTTCATTGAGGATATAAAAACAAGAAGAAATATTAAGAAAATCAAACGACTTCTTAATTCACAATTGAATAAAGAATTAAAACAAAAACTTAAGGAATCAGGAATTGACTTTTACATAGAACCAAAAAAGAAAAAGAATAAAAACAAACCGATTGAGGAAATTAGGAGTTCGGTAAGACTTATTTATACACCTATGGGAAATAAGAGATGAAAACAGTTAAAGACTACTTTTTAGAATTCAAAACTGAATTATGTAGGTTAAACGATGATGAATTTATTGGTCGATTTAATGGCACAGTTGGAATTTCAGCTTTCGGTTTTGCTCGTCAAGGTTATCTGTGGGCACTAGAGGAAGAACTTAAAAGAAGAGAAATTGATTTTAGTAGTGTAGGCGATGAAAAAATTATGTCTTACAAATACGTGTTTTTTTTAAAAGACCGAAAGCTTTTTAGGTTTTCAGAATTAGACAAAAAAGATGCTGAAAATTGGTTTAAAAAATATATGTCGGAAAATCATTTAGATAAGATTAAATTTAATCCCAAAATGATTGAATACAACGATTACCAAATACGATTTGGAATGCAAAAACATCAAGGAGTTTTAGTTATGGAAACGAACAACATAGCGAAAAAAACTACTGGCAACAACGCATGTAAAAAATAGAGCAAGATTGAAGGTAACATTAAGTTTCGTGCAATTATTTAGCTATCTTTAAATCTGACAAATCTGAACTAGCTTGCCTTGCTGATTTGCAAGCGGCTCAATTAATCTGGGAAAAGGAAGATGTTGGTAGGTTTCGCCGCTTCAAGCCGCACGCTGCGCCAAGCCCTACTTTTCATATACAAACTCGTTAGCCAAAATTTCAATCCAGATCTAAGCACTTCATAATTCATCGTTTTGTAAGCTTGATGCACGAATTATAAAAAACAGAATTCAACTAAAAATTTGCTGTTTGGCAACGAATACTACATTAAATGCAACTGCGTTGCATTTAATGTTATATTTGAACTTTAAATTAAAATTTAATTTCAATAAGCATGACAAACTCACGATTCATTATTTTAACGTCATTGTTATTATTCTTTTCCGGATGCAAAAAAGACGAGCCTCTTTATCCTGTTATCCCTAATGAAGAAGAACTTATTACAACATTCAAATACACCCTAACTCCCATTGGCGGAGGCGAAAACATAATTCTCACTTTCAAAGATTTAGATGGAGACGGTGGTAACCCTCCCACAATTTCGAAAGGCAAATTAGATACGAATACAACTTATTCTGGTTCTGTTGAGCTATTGAATGAACTGGAAAATCCAGTAGGAAACATAACTGAAGAAGTAAGAGAAGAATCTAACGATCATCAACTTTTTTATCAATCAACAATATCAGAATTAGAGGTTTCTTACAATGATAATGACCTCAATAATAACCCAATTGGCTTGGTTACTCAAGTAAAAACTAAAGCAGCTGGTTCCGGAAATATTACCATAACTCTGAGACATAAGCCAAATAAATCGGGAAATGGAGTGCAATCTGGAGATATTACCAATGCAGGCGGCGAAACAGATATAGTAGTCACTTTTGAGTTAGATGTTCAATAAACTTTTAGCTACTCTTTCCTTTTTATTTGTAATCCCAGCTTATCTGTCGGCTCAAAATTGCGACAGAATAATTTCGGGGCGTGTAATTGATCTCAGTACTGGCAAAGCAATTGAATATGCCAACATCTATTCTAAAGAAGCAGAAGCAGGAGCTGTAACAGATAGCCTGGGGTATTTCAAAATTCAAAATCTATGTAATGGCAGCTATCATATTTCCGCAAGTCATATTGGATGCCTACCGAAGCATCTATTCGTACAAATCACAAAGGACACATCATTAATAATCTACCTCAATCACAACAGCGAAGTATTGAACGAAGTGAACATTATTGGAGAAATAACCACAGCTACAACCCAAGAGAGCCAGACGCTTAACTCGGAAGACATTGCTCAAAATTCAGACAAGAACTTAGCAACCATGCTGGAGGATGTTACCGGAGTGAGTAGTATCAAAAACGGAAGTGGAATTGCCAAACCGATAGTTCATGGTTTGTACGGTAACCGACTCACTATTTTAAACAATGGCATAGCCCAAAGTGGTCAACAATGGGGTGTCGATCATAGCCCTGAGATTGACCCTTTAGTTGCAAACAAAATTCGGGTAATTAAGGGTGTTGGAGCTTTGGAGTATCAAGGTAATTCGTTGGGTAGTGTAATTCTAATAGAACCAAAACAAATTACACTCGACCCACACGTACATGGAAATGCACGCTATTTTTTTGAATCGAATGGTTTGGGGAATGGCATAAACATAGATTTTGAGCAATATGGCAAATTGGTAGCTTGGCGAATAGTTGGTACACTCAAAAAAAGTGGAGACAACAAAACCTCCAAGTATTATTTACGAAACACCGGAAATCAAAAAGCTAATGTTGCCCTACAGCTCGAAAAGACATGGAATAAAAAACTGAGCAGCGATTTATATTTCAGTTCTTTTAATGCTGAACTTGGTATTTTAAGAGGATCGCAAGTAGGAAATTTAACCGATCTCGAAAATGCGTTTCAATTAGAAGAACCCTATTTTACAGAAGATAATTTTTCTTATTCTATCGATGCTCCCTTCCAAAGGGTAAATCATCATTTGCTTAAATTCAAATCTAAGTATAGCCTAAATAAAAAACAATGGATCTCCCTTACCTATGCTGGGCAATACAATTTAAGAAAGGAATTTGATGTTCGACGAGGAGGTAGAACGGACTCCCCTTCCCTGAGCTTAGAGCAAAAGTCAAATTTTTTGGAACTAAAATACCACCATTATTTACCTAAGAATTGGAAACTTAAAACCGGTATTCAAGGCAACTACGTTGACAATGTGAATAAGCCAGAAACAGGGATATTGCCCCTAATCCCAGATTACATTTCTCGCGAATTAGGAATATTTGCATTGGCAAACAAAAGCTATAAACAAACTAGATTTGAGCTTGGAGTGCGCTACGATTTTGAAAACAGAAAAGTAGCTACCATTTCAACGGGGGTACCAAGAGAAATTGTTCGTTACGAGAACAACTACCAAAACCTAAGTGCTGTTGGAGGCATTACCAACGATTTTGCAAAATGGCTTAGTGTAGCTTATAACCTGGGTTATTCAGTACGAAACCCCGAGGTAAATGAATTATACAGCAACGGTTTGCATCAGGGAGTTGGCGGAATTGAAGAAGGAAATCCAAACCTAAAACAAGAAGTTTCATTTAAAAATACACTCTCTATAAAAACGAAAATAAAAAACAAATTTTCCTTCGAAACCTTGCTGTATTATCAAGAGTTTCAAGACTACATTTTCCTTAATCCAGAAGACGAGTTTCGTTTAACCATTCGTGGTGCTTTTCCTGTATTTAAGTACGAGCAAACACAAGCTCAAATTATGGGGTTTGATGCTGTGGCAAGCTATCAGTTTTTTGAACGCGCAGAGCTCGTTGCTAAGTATAGCTTTCTGTATGGATCTGATAAAACGAACAACATACCACTGATATATATGCCAGCTAATAATTTATACGGAGAACTAAATTATCAGATACCTAAACTAGGCCCATTTGAAAATGTTGAGATACAGCTCAACAACCGATATGTTTTTAAGCAAAACAACCTCCTTCCATCCCAAGATTACTTGGAAGCTCCGGAAGCATATAATCTTGTTGGTGTAAAATTATCTTCGAAAAAACAGTTTAAAAAAGTCAAGCTAAATACCTACCTCAGAATAGAGAATTTATTGAATGTAAGCTATCGCGATTATTTAAATAGGCTAAGGTATTTCGCCGATGATTTAGGAATAAATGCAATTGTGGGGATAAGTCTTTCGTTTTAAAACCTGATACCTATGAAATCGAATTTGAATTCAATAGAACAATTAAGAAGTTTGGACTTAAAAGCCACATCCATTAGAGTGGATTTACTTTCTATCCTTTCTGAAAGCGAAAAAGCCATTTCTTATTCTAAAATTCAAGATTCTTTGCACGACTTTGATCGCATAACCCTGTACAGAACCATAAATACTTTTTTAGTAAAAGGAATAATTCACAAAGCTCTTATTGAAGACAACGAAACTTTTTATGCCTTATGCGGTCATAATTGCACTTCCCAAGGGCACAGCCATAGACACATACATTTTAAGTGTAAAAAATGCGAACAGGTTTCCTGCGTTCAAACTAATCATTCAATTGATATTGAAGTACCTGGGCATTCTATCGATCGTTTTGAAATAGAAGCAGTTGGTACTTGTGATTCTTGTCTTAAATGAGTTCCATCAAAAAACTAGAATTTACAATATCTTTATTCAATGTCAGAAACCCGATTATAGCACCGGCAATAGAGTGATATTACTCAACTTTGGCTAACAGCGCCCACATGAGAAATAGGCAGGTCTGTCGTAAATTTGAAATGAATGAATATTAATAATCCAAACCCGAGTCCCGAAGTATCTGCCTCGAACAGCCTACTTCTCATGGCCGCGGGGCGTTACCCTCAATTGCTCGCGTGAAAATCAGAGCGTGAATTCTGAACGAAAACAATAATATCTAGATTATTAAGTTCTTGAGAAAATAAAAATATACTATGAGAACATTATCAATTTTAGTTGGACTATTTACAGCAATTGTTCTTTCGTCGTGCGAAGGAAATACAACACGAGAATGGAAAGTAATTAATAATTCAAGTGAAGCTTTTCAGGTCGATATGAAATCAAATTTTAGTTCTGAAAAGGTAGTAACTATTGAGACTGGAAAGTCCGAGACAATATATGTCAATGACACGAGAGGTGGTCAAGACGACGCAGGAAATACCTCGGATTACTTCGAGAGTTCAGAAATTGTGAACTTGAGCAATACTGAAAGAAAAGATATTCAGGCTAGTTCCAATTGGAAATCTGAAAGTGAACATGCGAAACGTGTACCTTCTCACTTTGAACATAAATTTACAATATCAATCAGCGATGATGATTTTTATTAATCACAACAGAGGGTAACAACAGCCAAAAGGCAAATGCTAGCGATAGTGTAAATTTGAAACGAAATGCCTCGAACAAACGATAGAATAAACCCTAAGTTTCACCATTCTGCAATTTTGGTGGTTGGTTGCCCTCGCGCACAATCAAACCGCAATAGCCACAAATATTTTGGCCTCCGCACCCAAAATTGCTTCCCCACACTTGCCTTGGCCGTGGGGCGTAAGTGCAATATCGCTAGACATGAAAAATTGGAAACAAATAAATATTTTGACCCTAAGCTTATTAGCGTGTCTTATTCCTACGATTCTTTTTAGTCAGCAAGGTTTTGTAAAACATGTCTATGGAAATAACCTGAGAAAAGGGGCAATATCAGGTGGAATTGTGCTAAACCAAAGCTCCTATCTATACAAAGAACTGTCAATTGGCGTAAACAACTATGCCACCCTTAAACATGTAGATTCAAGTGGACAATCAATTGGCCATGCATTTAGACAGTAGTATGCTATTGACAACAAAACAGACAGCGTAGCAAATGCGAAAACGAGTGCTACGCTAACGAACTACCAGCAGATATTGGTGCGGTTTAGCAGGATACAAAAAAGCCTAGACTTGCCCGCACTTGTGGCTACACCTAATGAACTATTGTTATACCCAAACCCTTCAAGTGGAGCAGAAGTCTTTTTAAAACTCCCCCAAAGGAAGCGCAGCCCAAGTAAACTGCAGCATTTATAATACTGCAGGCCATTTAGTGGAGCAATTTAGCTTGCAAGCTAAAGATGAAATTCACAGGGTGTCGCTGACAGATTTGCCAGCTGGTATGTATGTGGTGCTTTTGAAAAACGGCCAAACACTTACCCGTAAAAAACTGATGCTTGTAGATGATTAGTTTTTAATGCCAGGTGTCTCCTACCCCATTTTAGCCTCTTGGGTTGTAAACCCTTTTGGGACAAGCTTAGGACAAACTTTAAGGGTCTAGTATTCATCAGTTCGTTAAGCATAACGTAATCGCTCTTTACACTAATTATGTCTTCTTTCTAGTTTATAATAAAGCTAGATTCCTTCGAACAATGAGCAATGTTGCAGCTAATAAGTGGTTCAAGGCTTAGCCTTTACTGAACTCAATTCAGGAAGCCATGCTTGTATGGGATTTGCACCCTCTAGAAATTTTTTATCTTAAATATAATGCAACGCCCTTGCAGGGCACTCACAATGGTTAAAAAATCATAGCACCCTTTTGGATACTGCACTTCATAAACTGCACATTAGTAGTTATTCAAAGAAGATCCAAATTACCCTATTATCAGTATCAATTGCCATACATTGATCGTTCAATTTTCAGCGCACAAGGCAAGCGAAAAAGCTTCAACAAACTACACCTCTGTGTGCATAACTAGCATCGGAATGTGGGTATGCATGGCTATCTTCTTGGTAACACTTTTATGAAAAAGCTCATGAAAAAAACTTCCCCTAGTACTTACCATCGCAACTAAATCGACTGGGTACTTTTCCATGTGTTTTTCTATAGCCTCAATAGGGTCTTTGTTTACCTCTACTTTTAAATCATGCTGTATGTCTTGAAACTGAACATTCAAATCAAATCGTATAAAAGCTGCCTCTAATTTTTTATCCTCTCCAGTTTCGGAAACGTACAAACCGTGTATTGTGCTGTTGTATTTTTTTGCAATTTCATTTAAACTTTCAAGATTCAGTTCATCATTTTGTAATTCTTTATTTGTTGTAAAAAGAATTTTTTCAGGATTGGTATACACTGCATTTTCAGGAACAATGATTAATGAACACTCAACAGTGCTGATCATTGCAGCAGCTGCACTGCCCACAAATATGGAGTCAACACCACTTTCGCCTTTAGTGCCCATTGCAACGTAATCCATGCCCTCTTTCTGTACAAACGAGTTCACTACACTTGCTACTTCTCCAATGGCAAAATGACTTTCAATATTTCCTTTCAGATTTGGGAACTGTTGTTTAATTCGCTGAATCTCTAGTTCCAAAGACTCTTCTGACTGTTTTCTAAATGCGTCATGGGAGATAATAACTTCGGTGGAAGAATAAGGCACATAGAACGTATTTAATAATATAAAAACAGTTTCGCTAGCATCAAATAACGCAATACTATAATCAATTGCATTTTTAGCGTTCTCAGAAAAATCGGTGGGCAACAATATTTTTTTCATAGTTTCTATTTTCCTCAGAAATATTGGATAGAAAGACAATAACAAATGATTATTATCACATCACAGCAAATTGACCTGTTTCCAGCAAAGTAAAATTGTTGGGCGTTTAAATTTGTTGTAAATATTCCTTATCTAATTCATTCCGCTTTTTCTTCCCCATTACTCAGAGAAATAGCAAAAAACCACCAGCTCAATCAATGGTTAAAGTAGCTCTTGTATTGCCAAACTCTAGGCAAAAACGCAAGGAGCAAACCAGGATAAACGAGCATGTCAGCAATGATATTTCCTGTTGAAAAAGTCATGTCATCTTCAATAATGGTCGAGTTTCCTGCTCGGTATAAGCTGTGTTTGTGCCTCCATTTTTTTAACGGAAAGGGGAGTTTTCTTCCTTCATCAATAAAATAACGAGTATCGGTTGCGTTTCCGTCTTCTGTTATTTCGCTTATCCACTCACCAGCAATCGGCAATTTGAGATGCACAATATTCCCTTTCTTCGAACCACCATACTCAATAAGTTGCGCCCCTGTGGGTAATAGGTAAGCAAACAAATCTTGATCGAATCGATCATAAACCTCCGTTAAGTCTCTATTTACATTTGATTGCAGTACTATACGCATTAAACTAAATAACAACCTTTAATGAAATTGGTTCATCAACAAAATCAATACATCAAAGCTTTGCAAAACAGTTCGTTTTTGAAACAGCTGAGATTCGAATTGTAAGTTATAACTTATACCCTATAATGCCCTTTTGTAAAACAAAGGGAGTCAATGCGCGATTTCTTTTATTTTTATCGTTTTCAAACCCATTAATGTCCTACGCTCTCTTCTCTTCTCCTTTGCAAGGATTTACCGATGCAACCTTCCGCAATGCTCAGCAAAAATTCTTTGGGGGAATAGACTGTTTTTATGCACCTTACATTCGTTTTAATAGAACAATGATCATCAAGGGTTCCTATCAGCGAGACTTAAACCCGGAAGTTAATACAAGCTTATCCTTAATTCCACAAGTAATGACGGCTGATGCTGATCATTTTTTATTTGTAATAAAATACATTCAATCCTTAGGCTACAAAGAATTAAATTGGAACTTGGGTTGCCCGTATCCAATGGTTACAAAAAGTGGCATGGGCTCTGGACTCATTTGTAATACTGAAAAAATTGACCACATTTTAGATCGCGCTCACAGCGAAACTGATATCACCATCTCTATGAAAATGCGCCTTGGGTATGAAAACGCCAATGAGATTTTAGATTCCTTTCCTATACTTGAAAAGTACCCGCTTAAAAATGTAGCCATACATGCGCGACTTGGCAAACAATTGTACAAAGGGGGTGTAGACCTTGAAGCCTTCCAGAAATGCATTGACCTTGCAAAACATACCTTGTACTATAACGGCGATATTACGACTGTAGAGCGGTTTAAAGCTATGCGTGAACGGTTTCCAAGTATTGAACATTTTATGATTGGAAGAGGCCTTATAGCAGACCCATTTTTACCCAGCATGATAAAATCAGATACTGAAGAATATCCTAAAGACCGCTGGGATATTTTTGAGGCATTTCACGATACCATTTATCAGCAGTATGACGCAATGCTATCTGGACCAACGCCTATTAAAATGAAAATGTTGGGGTTTTGGGAGTTTTTCTCTCAATCAACACATAACCCTCAAAAAGTATATAAAGCCATTAAAAAAGCAGGAAATCCTTACAAGTACCGGAAAGCGGTAAGCGATATTATGGCCATTCAAAGACAGGAAACTCCGCATTAATAGCATGCTGCTACTCTTACTTTCGCTCTAGATATAAAGATTGATTTAAGCACCGCAAGGATTTGGCTGTAGGTGGAGAAAATACTCCTTCCAACAAATGAGCGCAATCTGGATCGTTTTGAAGGTTAAGCGCAAAGTTTGCCCAAATTGGGAGCGCTGTTTTTGATCCGGCACCTTCAGAAATTGATTCGAAATGAATGCCTGGATTCTCAGCACCAACCCATGCTCCCGCCGAAAACTTTGGAGTGTAACCAATAAACCAACCATCCGATTGATTTTGAGTAGTTCCTGTTTTTCCAGCTATGGCACCTTTCAATTGGTAATTGGAGCGCAAAGAACGTGCAGTTCCTCTATTAACCGCTGACTCCAACATATTGGTCATAATTGCCGCAACATTTTTAGTAAAAAGCTCCTTATTTGATTTCGAACGTTCGAGATAAAGTAATACTCCGTCTTTGCTAAAAATACGCTTCAGGTATTTAGTATGTACCCGTTTTCCTTCATTGGCAAAACAAGTGTAGGCATTCACCATTTCGTATAAACTTATATCTGGTGTGCCCAATGAAATACTAGGAACTTGAGGAATGTTTGTCGTTATTCCCATTTGATTGGCAACATTCAACACATCCAACAATCCAGCACGAAACAAAACTTGCACGGAAATAACATTCAGAGAATAAGTGAGCGCACCCTTCATTGTGTATTCTCCTTGGTAATTATTGCTCGCATTTCTAGGCTCCCAATCATCAAAATCGCTATACGATCTATGGTCATTTTTAAAATAATTACAGATGTTAACACCTTGATCTACAGCCGTAACGTAAACTATAGGTTTAAATACAGAACCTACTTGCCGAGTGCTTTTTACATGGTCGTATTGCGCATAACGAAAATCCCTGCCTCCTACCCATGCAAGCACTTCTCCGGTGTTTTTTATGCAAGTAAACCCGGCATGCAAGCGTGTCAAGTCGGTTTTCATTCCTTCTAGAAGCAGTTCAATTTCTGGGGTAAACGCACTGTCGTTATTCAAGGCAAAAATTACTTTTTTATAAGCGCTATACTTTTTCATTTTCAGCAATTGCAGTAAGGTCTCTTTGTTCTGATTCCACCGCGCTTGATTCCATTCGGCATCAAATTGCTTTTGTAGGCTATCTAAGTGCATTTTTAAGGCATTTTCTGCGTGCTGTTGCACTCTAGAGTCAATGGTGGTGTAAATGCGCAGACCATCAGTATATGGGTTAATGTGCACCTTTTTTTTATCGTTTATTGCAGCGATTATTTCATCCACTTTACCGCTTATGTACTGCATAAAAAATGGCGCTATTTGGGGCTGCTGCTCTTTTTGACTAGCTAATACCAATTCAGTATTAGAAGCTGTATGCAACTGATCTAAGGATAAAAAACCTTCTCGACACATATTGTTCAAGACTAAGTTTCGGCGAACAATGCACCTGCTTGGGTTTCGCTCAGGGTCATAAAGGGAAGTGCCTTTTAACAAGCCAATCAAAGTAGCCATTTCCTGAACTTCCAATTCCGCAGGTTTTTTATTAAAATAATAATTTGCCGCGGTGTGAATTCCAAAACAATTGTGACCAAAAGGGACGGTATTAAAATAATGCACCAGTAACTGTTGTTTGGAATACAAGCGCTCCATTTTCATTGCCGTAAACCATTCACGAATTTTGTGCAACAGCAGACAGTCGATTTCAAAAGTATTTCTAGGATACCTGTTTTTCACCAACTGCTAGGTTATAGTGCTACCTCCAACCGATTGCTCTCTTAACAACAACGTCTTAAAACCAACGCGCAACAATCCAATAAAGTCGACACCATTGTGCTCAAAAAACCTAATGTCTTCAGTTGCTAGGAGGCAATTTATTAAGTTTTCGGGTAGCGCATCTATGGGAATACATTTGCAGTTTTCGAAATATATTTTTCCCAACAAAACACTATCACTACTCAGTATCTCTGAAGCCTGTGGTAGTTTATAATTCGCAATTTTTTCTTCAGTAGGAACATTTAGTAAATAGCCCTTCCAGAGCAAGCCAAATAACACTAAAAATATAACCCCAAGCGCGAGCAGGGTTTTAGAAAACATGTTTCCAACTTTGGCCATAATCAACTTCGGTTACAAAGTTGAATTAAATCTGCTGTCCTCCTAATTTTTTCAGCTGTTTACGCTCAGCAATAAACGAAATAAGCGAAACTTCAATTTGGAAAGTTTATCTTAGCGAGTTGTTAGTTGCGTTTAAACTAGACTAAAAATGAAAAAACTAATACTCGTAAGTATCCTTGCCATTTTTGCAATACAACCTGCTAATTCCCAAGATACTTTTTCAATTGTTGCTGTGGATTCCATCACTGGTGAAGTTGGAAGTGCTGGTGCCTCCTGTGTCGATCTTTTTCAAGCAGGATTGTCGAATGATGATTTTCTAGGACAACTCATTCCAAATGTTGGTGCGATAAACACTCAAGCATACTACATACCCGCAAATCAAACAAATGCAACAAATCGAATGAATTTAGGAGAGACACCCAGTCAAATTATTAGTTGGTTGGTAGCAAATGATGTTCAGTCTCAACCACAACGCAGACAATACGGAATAGCTGCAATAATTAATGGTTCTCCTGAGACGGCGGCGCATACAGGATCATCAACAGATAATTACAAAAATCATATTATCGGTCCGTATTATTCAATTCAGGGAAACATACTACTTGGCCAAGAAGTTTTAGACTCCATGGAATCGAGATTTCTTAACGCCTCTGGCGATTTGGCTTGTAAATTAATGGCAGCTCTTCAGGGAGCCAATATGGTTGGAGCCGATACTAGATGCAGTTCTAACGGAACATCCTCTCTTTTCGCTTTTGTTAAGGTGGCGCAACCTGCAGATGTTTTTGGGAAGCCTTCTTTTAATGTTTCAGTAAGAACGGCTAACAACTCTGGAGTCGAACCAATTGACTCCTTACAAACTAAATTTGACCTTGCGCATAATTGCGATAATCTCAGCTTGACAGTAACTGAAGATTTTCAAAAGTTCTTTTCTATTTATCCTAATCCCTCTTCGGATGCTATAACAATTGAGAGTAAAACTGAAAAATTTTATGATCTGTTCTTGTTTGACATTGCGGGAAAGTTAATGCTTCAAGATTCCTTTGATAAAACCAAAAACCTCAACATTTCACAATACAAAGGTGGTACCTATTTTATAAAAATGACCAATGTTAATAGAACCGTTGTTAAACAGATAATTATTGAATAACCGCATATTACAGAGGATGTGTGAAAATAATCCCAATACCTTTTATTTCAAGTATTCTAATCGTTTGGGCTACCATTTTTAGGTTCTGAAAAGTTGCAGTAGAATCTAAATTGGGAAATAAAAGTAAACAAGGTTATATTTAATTAATTTGATGCAATGCAGCGCCTTCTGGCTTCACCTTCATTCGTTTCCGGTGTTTTAGCTGCGAAGCTAAATGAACCTTAACAGGGACTAATCGTTGATTGGTTATGAAGTATCTAATGTCTATCCTAATTTCAGTAACACTAATGAGTTCAGCAGTAGTTTTTGATTTCAACAAAAAATCTAAGATCAAGGATTGGGTTGTAGTAGTTGATGGAGTTATGGGCGGAAAATCAACTGGCACCTTCGAATTGAGTAATGAAGGCCATGGAGTATTTAAAGGCCACATCTCCCTAGAAAACTACGGTGGGTTTTCTTCGCTGCGCTATTCATTTCCAAAAATAGCAACGAAAAAATACTCCAAGGCGATCATTAAGCTCAAAGGCGATGGCAAGAATTATCAATTTAGAGTAAAAGCTAATTCAAAAGATTATTATTCCTACATAGCCCCATTTTCAACCACTGGCGATTGGGAGGAAATTGAGATTCCATTGAATGAAATGTACCCTAGCTATAGAGGGCGAAAACTAGATCAGCCTAATTTTTCTAGCGATTTTATTGAACAAATAACATTTTTAATCGGCAACAAAAAAGAAGAGAACTTTAAACTTTTGATAGATAACATAGTATTGAAATAAAGGAAACTCCGAGTCAACCAATCCCATTGAAATCTGTCCTAACAGTATGCTCCTACTTTCAGAAAGAGACCACGATAGAATTATTGAAATGGCCTGGGAAGATCGCACTCCTTTCGAAGCTATTGATTTTCAATTTGGATTAAAAGAAAACGAGGTTATTCAGCTGATGCGGAACACCTTAAAGCCAAAATCGTTTCGATTGTGGAGGAAAAGAGTGAATAGTGGAGTGAGCAGTAAGCATTTAAAAAAACGCAGTGCTGAAATGCTAAGATTCAAATGTTCTCGTCAGCGCGCTATTTCGAGCAACAAAATTGCGAAACGATGAATTTCCCCAGCGATATAACATCTATTCTGGAGCGCATTCAGAGTATCGATCCAAAAAAATACGGTGCTACCAGAAATCATAAATCTGGAGCTGTAACTCGTTTAAGTCCATACATAGCGCGAGGAGTAATTTCTACCAAAATGGTGTTCCAGCATATTCTTAACCTGGAACTCGCCTATTTTGATACGGTCAAGCTCATTCAGGAACTGGCTTGGAGGGATTATTGGCAGCAAGTTTGGATTGCAAAAGGAACTGCTATTGATAACGATTTGAAACACGAGCAGCCTCATGTGTCTCATCATAAAATTCCTAGTACACTCATTCAAGCCCAAACTGGAATTGAGGCAGTTGATCAAGCTATTCTTGAGTTTTACAATACCGGCTACATGCACAATCACATGCGTATGTATGTTGCCTCAATTGCCTGTAATATTGGGCATGCGCATTGGTTTCAGCCGGCGCAATGGATGTATGCCAATCTACTAGATGGGGATTGGGCAAGCAATGCATTGAGCTGGCAATGGGTGGCTGGAGCAAATGCCAATAAAAAATACTATGCCAATCAGGAAAACATAAATAACTTTTTTGAAAGTGAACAAACAGATACCTTTTTGGATGTTGAATACGATCAATTTGAAACGCTTAAAACGCCAAAACTCCTTTTACATAAAGAACAATTTGAATTGAAAACTGAGCTACCAGCTAGCAATGATTTGGCGCTTAACAAAGAACTTCCCACCTGCGTCTACACCTATTATAACCTTGACCCCGAATGGCGAAAAAACGAATCCGTTAATCGTGTACTAATTTTGGAGCCTAGTTTTTTTGATAAATATCCAGTTGCTAGTAAACCACTTGATTTTGCGCTAGCATTGTCCAAAAATATCAAAGACATTCATATTTTTGTAGGTGAGTTTTCTGATTTACAAGAACAACTTGACTCATCTCGAATCATTTTTAAAGAGCATCCTAGTAATCAGCATTTTATTGGTAAGCAAGATGAGCGAGATTGGATGTTTTCTGTAAAAGGATACTATCCTTCTTTTTTTGCTTTCTGGAAAAAGTGTAACAAGGAGTTGGACTAACCCTCCAATAACCTCCAACTAAGAACATCCTAATTTTCAAATTCCCGTTTTGAATTCTAGACTCCGTTTTATAAAAAAAAACGACTTACGAACTCATTTTAACGACTCATGGGTTAAGTGTTGTTTACGAATAAGTGCGCCTGCATTTTTGTTGGCATATAAAACTTATAAATAATGAAAAAAACAATACTTACTACCTTAGCATTAACGCTAATCATTTTAACGTTTGCGCAGATACCCAGTGGATTTTCGGCCGCTTATTTATTTAATAACGGCTCATTAGCAAATTGTGGTGCCAGTTCGGCTCAAGATTTGGCAAACTTTACAACCAGTGGATCAGTTTCAGAAACTAAAAACAGAAAAGGCACGGATGGTCAAGCTATCTCCATAAGTAGTGGCAATAGCTTAGTTACAGCCCTAACGAATAATATTAACTATAGACCACTAACGGTTAGTTATTGGATAAAAATGGACGATGATACTTCAGGCAGTACGCGTCTTATTCAGTTTTACGGAAATTATAGTGGTCAAGGAACTACTGGGTTCGAAATGAATGCAACCTTTACTGCAACTGGTACTCAACTGAGTTGGAGAGCTGGTATGTACACCAACGGATCTTATCGCGCATATACGAACAAAACTGCTGTAGATTCTTTGGATAATGGAAATTGGCATCATATCGTTTTTAGAGCTACACCAAATGGTAGCAACTTAGATATTAATGTGTTTGTAAATAATGTATTAGCTGCTGGTTTAACTGGTTCGGTAACAACACCAAGAGGCATAGGAGACTTTATTCGAAGAGCTTCTTTTCGCATTGCTCCTCTATCCGATTACGAAGGCAGTTTTGACGATGTACGCGTTTATCTTAGTTCTTTAACCGATGCGGAAGTTGGGAATTTGTTCAATGAAATTCCTCCAACTCCAAAGACCATTTATGTTAACCATGCAGCTACAGGAAATGATGATGGCACTAGCTGGAGCAATGCTTATGCAGATATAAGAGATGCATTTTTTAATTCAGGAGATGGAGACCAAATTTGGGTTGTAAAAGGAAAATACATAAGAAGTGGCACCAACAGAGGCGCAACATTCGCCTGGACCAGTGAAGCTATTTCTGTTTATGGTGGATTTAGTGGTGATGGAACGGAAACTAACATTAACCAGCGCGATTGGAGAGCAAATGAAACCATATTATCTGGAGATTTAGGTGACGATGGCGATATGAGCAATAATGCCTATTGTGTTTTTATTGGTCCATTCGCTCAAACTGCTGCTGACGCAATTAACAAAGCATACGTTGATGGACTTATTATCGAAGATGGACATGCGAATGCGCTAGGATCGAATCGTTTTGGTCGCTTTGGTGATGGTACTCTTATAGAATCTAATGTTACGACAGTAGATTTTGCAAATTGCACATGGAGAAACAATGTAGGAGCAGCAGGAGCAGGCATAGCAGTGTTTGCTGAATTTAGTGAGAAAAATATCAACTTTATCAATTGTACTTTCTCAGCTAATAAAGCTCGGATTGCAGCACCTTTTGATTTGCTAACGTTTGGAAAAAACATTTCATTTAAAATGACCAATTGCTTAATCAATAACAATGAAATTATTGATATTGGAACCAGTTTAGGCCAATATGGACATGGCGGCCGGATAATAAGTTACAACGGTGGGCTAATAGGCGCTGGCTTTATAAATACTACTTGGGCTAATAATATGGATACGAGTAGCTCAACAACAAAGATTCTTTTGTCTACTCACCGCAGGTTTGGCAGCGGACAAAACATCACCTCTTTAGAAAATTGTATAATGAGTAACAATACTCAAATGGAAGGAAACTTTGGCTACCCAAGTGTTACAGGAAATGGAAACCCTAGTGTTATTGATATAAGAAACTGTTTAATTGATGATACAACTTCTATCAGTCCTAGAGCAGCGTTGAATAATATAATCGTAAAAAGTGCAGATTTTGTTGATGCATCAGCCAGTGATTTTCAATTGTTGAACTCCTCTGCTGCGGTTGACGCTGGAACAGCTATCAGCTCTGTCCTTCCTTTGAATGACTTAGCGGGAAACCCAAGAATGTTTAACGATACTATTGATCTTGGTTGTTTTGAAAATCAAGGCAATAATAATGGTGGTAATAATGGCGGTGGTGGCGGCGGAGATCCAGTTGATTCTGCAACTAGCATTCACCAAAATACCTTACAAACTTATAATGTGTATCCTAACCCTGCATCTGATGTTCTAACTATTAAAGGCAGCGCAACAAGCGATTTTGATGTCACGATACTTTCGCTTTCCGGACAAGTATTAATAGAAAAACAACAAACGCATCAAATACAAATTGGCGAATTATCTCAAGGTATTTATATTATGCAAATAAATGATCATTCTAAGCAAGCTTATATTCGTTTTGTAAAAGAATAAAGACCAAATACAAATAGAATAATTCAATTTAGAGAAAGCCGATTTATCGGTTTTCTTTATTTTGTCTACTCGCAGTTACTGAATGAATTGTAAACTTATCCTCTTCTTTGTTTTACTTCTAGGAAGCTACCAGGTAAAAGCTAAAAGCAACGCCCGGTTAGACAGTATGAAGCATGTTATCTATTCAAGCACTGACAGCGCATTCTTTTCGGAATGGACAGGTAAAATCATTGATGTACCGGAGTTTAATGCCCAAGAAAGAAATCAGTTAATAAATTGGTTTTTAGACCGTTCCATTCAATTAAACAATAAGATTCTTAATGCTCAGTTTAAATTTCGAAAATCTATTGAGAAGACCATTACTGGAGACTTCCAAGAGGCTTTAGATTTAATTAATGAAGCAATACCTTATTTTAAAAAAGAAGAAAATGCTATATGGTTGGCGGCTTGTTACAATTCTGCAGGTGGAATGATCGCTCAACAAGGGAATGTAGAACAAGGGGTTACCTACCTTAAAAAAGCGATTTCCTTAGCACCTTTATACCAAGCAGATTCAGTGCTAAAAAGTAGAGCATTGTCCAATCATTACAATGGCCTTGGAAATATTTACGCCAACGACAAATAGTTGGATAGCGCGCTGAAATACATTTCTAAAGCCCATAATCGTGCAAAGCTAATTGGTCCTTATGGTACAAAAGAACGTTGTTTTGGCGACCTCAATCTTGCTAAAATTTTCATCAAACGCAAAAATTTTGAAGCGGCCCTTTTAAATGCTTCTAACGCAATAAAACAATCAATGGTAAACAACTATGCCGATGTTAAATGCTACGGCTATTACAGGGCTGCAATGGCTTTTGAAGGACTACAGCGATACGATTCTGCATTCCATTATTTTGATTTAGCATTAAAACAAGCCCAAAACAACGACCTTAAAAATGTAGAAGCCAACATATTGAGGAGTAAAGCCTACCTAGCTTTAGAACTGGACCAATTTGAAGAAGCTGCAAATAGTTTAGAAGAATACAGCAGGAAACAAGCTTTACAAACCAAGCGAAATCAGTCGGCATCGGTGTCTTACCTAGTTGAGCGAGCTAAAGAAGCTCAACAAAAAATTAGTGAACTCGAAAAAAATCAAATCAAAACTCAAGAACAACTTAAGCAGCGAAACCTTTGGATTTTTATTGCAATTATTTTGTTCGCGCTTTTTGCAATTGGAATTTTATTGTTCTTCTGGAATCAGCGCAGAACACTACGACAACGATTCGAAGCTGAGAAAATCGAAAAAGAACTAATGCAAAGTCTCATTCGGACAATTAACTCGCAAATGAATCCGCATTTTGTTTTTAACGCTCTTAATTCAGTACAAGATTTAATCCTTCAAAAAGACATTAGAAACTCTAATATTTACCTCGGAAAATTTGCCGATTTAATGAGACAAACACTAGACTATTCGCAAAAAAACACCATATCTTTAAACCAAGAATTGGATACTATAAAGCTCTACTTAGAACCTGAAAAACTGAGGTTTGGCGAAGAGTTTAGTTTTGAGATAAGCTCCACTCTTGATGCTGAGGAACTCCAAAACAAATCAATACCTAGCCTGCTTTTGCAACCGTATATTGAAAATGCAATTAAGCACGGTCTTTTACATAAAACAGGCGATAAAAAACTAACGATTAATATCACCAAGGTTAATAATAAGCTCCAAATTGCAATTCTTGATAATGGAATTGGAAGAGAGCAATCAAAAGTAATTAATGCACGTAGAGAACAAAATCACACCAGTTTTGCTATGAAGGCAAACGAACAAAGACTCAAGCTGGTGAAAGAGTCACTGGACATTGATATTTCGCTATAAATAATTGATTTACAACCTTCTGGAACTAAAATTCAATTTACGTTTAACTAATTCCTTTGCTCATTGAAAACGATAAAAGCAATAATTATTGACGACGAAGAAGGAGCTCGTCGTTTATTGAAAAATGCATTGGAAGAGCACAATACAAACGTTGAAGTATTGCAGACCTGTGCAAATGTACCAGAAGGTGTTTTAGCGATTAACCAACTTGAACCAGACGTTGTATTTCTTGACATTGAAATGCCGATGTATTCTGGACTGGAATTATTGGGCTTTTTTAAAGAAATATCCTTTGAAATTATTTTTGTAACAGCCTATAACCAATATGCAGTGCAGGCTTTTGAAGTATCTGCGATAGATTATATCCTGAAGCCAATTCGCTTAGATAAATTAGAAAGTGCAATTGAAAAATTGAGAGCTCGGCTAGCAATTCCAAATATGTCGAAGAAGCTTGAAACGCTAAAAAGCAATATGTCCTCCGATCGTATTGAGAAAATAGCAGTTCCGGTATCAGATGGTTTGATTTTCATAAAAGTTTCTGAAATCTGTCATATTGAAGCAGATGGATCATATTCCACTCTTTCATTATTGCGCGGAAATGATATTCTAGTAAGTAAAAAGCTTAAATATTTTGAAGCTATTTTAGAAGACAATACAGACTTCTATAGAGTGCACAGGTCCAATTTGGTTAACATTCAAAACATTCAGAAATACACTCGTCATGAAAGCAACGTACTAATGGAAAACGGCTCAATCGTTAAGGTAGCAAGAGATAACAAAGCGGCTTTTGAAAAAAGACTTAAAGCCCTGCATACTTAGCAAAAACAATTAAACCCAATCGATACCTTTCTTCAGTTTATCTAGAGTCTTTTGTTCTTGACTACCCTCTTCAGCCTGATGATTATACGGCCAGCTCACCTGAGAAGGCAAAGACATTAAAATTGACTCGATTCTACCGTTGGTTTCTAATCCAAACTTGGTTCCTTTATCGTACACCAAGTTGAATTCTACATATCGGCCTCTTCGAATCAGTTGCCAGTTCTTTTGCTCCTCGGTAAAGGGCTTGGTTGCATTTGCAGTTACAATTGGCAAATAAGCTTTTAAAAAGGTGTCTCCTACTGCTTTGTTGTAATCAAAGAGCTTGTTCCAGTCTCTGTCGTTTAATCGATCGTAAAAAATACCACCTACTCCTCTCGTTTCATTTCGGTGTTTGATAAAAAAATAGTTATCGGCCCATTCTTTAAATTTTGAGTAGTAGCTGGGGTCAAACTGATCGCAAGTTGATTTCAATTCAGAATGAAATCCTTTAGCTTCGTTATCGTTAATATAGATCGGTGTTAAATCGATTCCGCCACCAAACCACCAAGTTTCTCCCTCTATTTCAAAGAAACGAGTATTCATATGGATAATAGGAACCCAAGGGTTTTTTGGATGCAAAACAATGGACACTCCCGATGCAAAAAACTCGGATTTGGAAACACCAAGAGCCTTTTTTATATTTTCAGGCAACACACCGTGAACTGCTGAAAAATTTACACCGCCTTTCTCAAAAACATTTCCATTTTGGATAACACGGGAGCGACCTCCCCCCCCTTCTGGTCTTGACCAGTTATCTTCTTGAAATTTTGCGAATCCGTCGGCTTTTTCTAATCCTTCACAGATATTATCCTGCAAAGATTTATACCATTCAATTACTTGTTCTTGATAAGTCATTTATTCAACTTCGAAGTGAAAATAGTTTTCAATTTTCACCATTTTAAGTGCTGTATTTTCAAAGCCTCCGTTTGGTTTTAACCGTGAAAATCTGAAATTTTTACTCACTCCTTTGTACGTCTCCGTTGGATAATTTTCATAAAAACCAGTCCCGAACTTCTGTAACGATTCTAAAAAATACAAGCCAATATCGTAGCCCAAAAAGGTCCAATCATCTGGGTCTGACTTATAAGTAACCCTGTATTTCCCAATAAACTTATCCGTTGCGCTGTAGTTGTAATCTACAAACTGATTGTAAGGAATATGCACCTTGAGATTATTCAAATACTTGATATCTAAATAACCAAACGTGCTCCATGCGTCCATACCAACAACCGTAATGTCGTAATCTTTCGAATAGCGATTCAGCGCATTTAACATTCTGGTTACAAACGTTTTACTATTCAACGGCATCACCAAGACATTTGGAATAGAATCATCCAGTACGTATTTGATTTTTGCAGTATCAAAATTCCAAATTTTTAGCCGTTCAAAGTTACTATTGACATTATTAAAAATCACCTTATTGGTGTCACCATTATTAATTCCTTTGAAGTGTTCAGCTAGTAACACATCTCTTAACTCGTTGTTTTCTACCAGTATTAATTTTTTCTCTTTAAACTTGTCAAGGGACATTTTTCTAATAAAATCGATTTGAGCTTTATTTCCCGAATTCACTTTTATAGTGCGCAAATTGGTATCCAAAATACTGTTATTCTGAGGCACGGGAGAGACTATTGCAGCCCCAATCTCGTTAGCATATTTTTGAACCACTTCAAAATTGGGTCGGTAAAGAGGGCCAATAAATAAATCGGTATTTACCAATTCCATATCCTGTAAGATAGCTCTTACCACTTCAGTGCTTCTTAATCTGCGATCGTACTTCGTGTCGTAAACCAATACCTTAAACTTATAGCCTTTGCCCCGCAAACTATCCAATGCTAATTTCACACCGGTATAAATGCCCATGGCAACCTTGGAAGCAGGAAGTATTTTTTCGGGTTCAAATTCTTTACGTTTTTCTTCTAAGGTGTCGTTTAAATCAAAATAGAAAGGAAGCATGATAACAACCTGATATTCATCTTTAAAAACACTTGTATCTTCTTGCAGTGGGATAATTTCGTCCAAGGCATCAGCATAGGCCTTCGGTTTTGCCTTTGCTATTGGTAAGCGAATAGTTGTACCCACCTTAAGTCCATCAGGCAGTCCATTGTTTACGATCCGAATACTATCCATATTCACATCGTATTCTTTTGCAAGTGAATACAGCGTTTCTTTGGGTTCAACAAAATGCAGTTCGAACGAATCTTCAATCGCTGGCGCAATTACTTTTTGGGTAACATTGGTCTCCGCATTGGACAAAACCGGTATTCTTAACTCCAAGCCCTCCTTCAATCCATTCTTTATTTGAGGATTGTTTTCCTCCAAATCAGCTGTACTTATTTCGTATTTACGAGACAGTGAATACACTGTTTCTTTTGCAATAACGGTATGAACTAGGTATTTGCCTTCTGCCTTTGGAGGATTGTTTGCAGCAGCTTTTGAGTCTACTTTTTTAACTGGTATTCGAATTACTTGACCAATCTTTAAGCCTTCCTCCAATTGTGGGTTTTCGGCAATTAAGTCTTTAATCTTTACCGAATACATTTTGCTTAATGAATAGAGCGTGTTGCCCTTTTCAATTTTATGAAGATAATAGGTTTTACCTTCAATGAGCTGCACTTCTTTTTGATTAAACTGCTGAGCATTAAGGCTGCTCGTTGCAACTAAGCAAGTACAAACAAAAAATATGCGCAATAAAACTTTCAAATTACTCCCATTCAATTGTAGCGGGTGGTTTTGAGCTAATGTCGTAAACCACTCTGTTTATTCCCTTCACTTTATTAATAACCTCAGACGAAATGCGTGCCAAAAATTCATAAGGCAAATGGCACCAATCTGCCGTCATACCATCCGTAGAAGAAACTGCTCTCAAAGCTACAGCATTTTCATAAGTGCGCTCATCTCCCATTACTCCTACCGACTGAACTGGCAAAAGAATAGCACCAGCTTGCCAAACATCATCGTATAAACCATCATCTTTCAAGCCTTGAATAAAAATATGATCCACCTCTTGCAATGTAGCAACTTTTTCAGGAGTAATGTCGCCTAAAATTCGAATGGCTAATCCAGGACCAGGAAAAGGGTGTCGCCCTAATAAACTAGGCACTAGTCCCAACTCTTTTCCAACTCGACGCACCTCATCTTTAAACAAAGCCCTCAGTGGCTCTACTATTTTCAATTTCATAAAATCTGGCAAGCCCCCTACATTGTGGTGGGATTTAATAGTGGCAGAGGGCCCTTTTACCGATACCGACTCAATAACATCTGGGTAAATTGTTCCTTGTCCTAGCCACTTAGCATCTTCTATTAAATGCGACTCTTCGTCAAAAACCTCAATAAATACTCGGCCTATAATTTTTCGCTTGGTTTCAGGATCTGACTCTCCAGCCAATTCTGTATAAAATTTCGATTTTGAGTCCACTCCCTTAACGTTTAAACCCAGGTGCTCGTATTGCCTTAAAACACTTTCAAATTCGTTTTTGCGCAACAGTCCATTGTCAACGAATATGCAGTATAAGTTTTTACCAATTGCCTTGCTCAATAAAGTTGCTGCAACCGTAGAATCTACTCCACCAGATAAGCCTAAAATTACTTTATCCTGTCCTATCTTCTCTTTGAGCTCTTCAACCGTTGTGTCGATATAGGAAGCTGGTGTCCAATCTTGAGCACAGCCGCAAATGCTAACTGTAAAGTTTTTTAGCAGCGTAAGGCCGTCGGTAGTATGATAAACTTCTGGGTGAAACTGAATTGCATAAGTTGTTTCACTTTCGATTTTAAATGCTGCGTTTACAACATCTTTTGAACTTCCAATACACTTATAGTTTTCGGGTAATTTAGAAATTGTATCACCGTGACTCATCCATACCTGTGAACCGGGTTCTATTCCAATAAACAAATCTGAATTGTCATCAATGTAAGTAAGGTTAGCTCTTCCGTACTCGCGATGCTCTGAAGGCACAACTTCACCACCGTAATGATTTGCTAAAAATTGTGCTCCATAACAAACACCTAACAAAGGCAGTTTTCCTTTTATTAAGCTCAAATCTGGTATTGGCGAATCAGCATCTCTAACCGAAAAAGGAGACCCAGAAAGAATCACTCCTTTGATATCGGAGGTTATTTCAGGGAAATCATTAAAAGGATGAATTTCACAGTAAATATTCAATTCTCTTACTCGCCTAGCAATGAGCTGTGTATACTGAGAACCAAAATCTAGAATTAGGATTGTATCTTGCATACACAAAAGTATATTTACCCTAGAATGAGGCTAGACTAACCACACCCTTTTTCTAACAAAAAAATAAACATTAGATAATTTTGGAAATAGACTAAAACCTGTAACTTTAAAAATCCAAACTAAGCTGAACTATGAACCTAAAGGTTATTCAAAGAACTTTACTACTAGTTACAACTTTAATTGGCCATGATGCATTTGGTCAAACTACCCTATATAATGAAAATTTTACGGGTCAAAATGGAAAAGGTGCAATCGGCGGATCGCTCAGTATCACAATAGATACTGGTGGTGTTGATTGGGCTGTTGATACTTTATCAGTTGACTTTCAAAATAGTGATGATTATATTCAAGTAGTTAATGAAAAGATTGAATTCAGGGACACTGAAGGAAATGCAAAATGGATTTCACCCGCAATCACTATTTCAAATCTAAACACTCTGACTCTTTCAATTGAACTGAGTGAAGTAGGAACTATGTAAGGTTCGGATACTTTATCAGTTTATTATAAAATTGACAATGGATCTGAAACTGAAGTAAAAACTATAAACGATGATTTTTCAAGCCATACATTAACCGATACTGCATTGTCTGGAACGGGCAACAATTTGTACATAATTGTTTATGGTCAAAATGGCGCTGATACTGAAAAACATCGTTTTGATAATGTGATTGTAAAAGGGGTTTGCGGTTTAATTCCTTCCGAGTCATCAAATCTTACTGCTTCCGGTTCGCTTAATACTGCTGCAATAACTTGGAACGCACCAGACTGTGCCGACGAAGTGTTGATTGTTGCAAAGTTAGCGTCCACCATTTCAGGAACGCCAAGCAGTGATGGTACAGCCTATTCAGCAGCAAGCGATTTTAGTGGCGCTGGAACTGCTTTTGATGGTGGAAAAGTGATTTATAAAGGCTCAGGAACTAACGTTACGGTTACTAATCTAACAAGTACTTCAACTTATTTTTATAAAATTTGGTCACGAACAGGAAGCAATTGGACAACTGGAATAGAAATAAATTCAAACACTTCCTATGTGCCTAAGTTTATAATATCAGAAGTTGCTGACCCAAGCGATGATATCAATGCTCGATTCGTTGAGCTTTTTAATGCCGATTCGGTAGATATAAATTTTTCGGACCTCGATTATTATATCTGCAAAGAAACCAATGGTGGAGGCAATTTTAATTGTACCCAACTATCAGGTAGCCTAGCTCCTGGTGGAACTTATGTTGTTGCCAACAATTCTACAGGGTTCAATACTCAATTTGGTCAAAACCCTACTGGAACATTTAGCAATACAGCCGGAAATGGTGATGATGCATATGCCTTGTACATTGGAGGAGATAATACCACAGGCACCTTGTTGGATATATATGGAGTAATAGGCCAAGATGGGTCTGGGCAAACTTGGGAGTATGAAGACAAGCGCGCTTACCGAGATAGCAACTTAGCGTCACCAAATGGAACATGGACTGCTTCGGAATGGACAATTGCAGGAAGCAATGCTGCTGTGTGCGAACCCTTTAAACATGCTTCTGCATATCCACAAGCAACCTTCAATTCATGTGCAACACTTGTTGGCGGCAGCTATGGCTCAGTTATCATTAATGGTTCGTCAATAGCAATTAACGCTAGTTCCGAAACTACAATTCGGAACTCCATCGCGCTAACCGAAGGCTTGCTAAACCTAGGGAGTAATAATTTGAATCTTGGCACTGCTGCGGGAAATTGCACCTTATCAGACGGCTCCAGCTCGTCCTATATTTTTGGAGGAACAGTAAAGTCTTTTGTGAACGATTCCTCGGCTACATACACCTTTCCTATGGGAACAAGTAGCACAGAATATTCGCCTGTTTCAATTGATTTTAATAGTAGCACATTGGCGTCAGGAGCTTTTATTGCAACTACTATTTCAGACGAAAAACACCCGAACTTTGATCAACATGTTACCAGTTACCTTGAAAGGAATTGGACTATTGAAGCAACAGGAATTATAAATCCAGTTTATGCGATTCAATTGAATTATGTTGACGGAGATGTTGTTGGAACAGAATCTACCATTTTACCCGTAAAATATGCTGTTGGTAACTGGACGGCCCCTGGTGAAATTGGGAATAACAATGTCGATACTGTCGGGTCGGGTGCAATTAATACCGCTTCTAATTTCCTTTCTTGGGACAGCCTTAACTCCTTCAGCATATTTGGAGGTGCAGGAAACGGTACCCCACTGCCCATTGAATTAATCGCATTTGAAGGTAAAAAAATGAATGAGAACGTACTGCTGACGTGGGAAACGGTAAGTGAATTAAACAACGACCATTTTATTGTTGAACGTATTGATGAAAATGGTTCGGCGCAAAGCATAGGTTCGGTTCCTGGAAATGGAACTTCAAACGAAATGCACAACTATAGTTATATGGATTACAATCCCGAAATTGGCGTGAACTACTATCGCTTAAGTCAAGTGGATTATAATGGATTTATAAATAGACATGAGGTGATTGCACTAGAAATAGTGCCAAAAATCACAGTAATGAAATATTTGCCTATTTCGACAATAACTCTAACCAGCTTAAAATAAGGAATTGTGAATCCTCAATCGACAAGCTTGAAATCCTTGGTATAAATGGCCAAGAGGTTGAATATTTGATTAGCGGTTTTAATGATGAGTTTTTGGAAATCGACCTGAACCATATTGACCATCGAGTTTATTTTTTAAGCTTGAAGTCTGAAGTTGAAGCTCCAAAAACCTTAAAATTTATTCGCTAGTTAAAGTTCAATAAGCGTAATATCAGGATGAAGCGGTTCAAATACTTCCAGTAATTTATCAAATAATGCATCGCCTGTTTTTGGATAAAATTGAGCGATATTGTAGTAGCGTTCCTGGAAATTTCCTTTTGGAAAAAGTGCCGATTTAACTCGGTACATCATTTCTAAATCCGTTTCTAAATTTAGCTTTTCACCTCTAATTAGCTTTTTCTCTAATCGATCAATTGCTTGTAAAGAACGCGTTTTCGAAACTTCGGAGGAAGGTTCTAATGTTTTGTCTACTGAACCCGCCAACGCTTTTAGTTCTAAGAATATTGACTCAATTTTGCTGCGATATTCATCCAAATTCAAATTAGTATTGCCATGAATTTCCACCAATTGTTTTTCCAAACTGATCTCCGATTTAAACATATCTGTCCAATTCAGTTTTAGTTTAGAAAGACGTTCCGTATCTCGTTCTGAGACTATTACAGCAGAATTTCTAAGGAGTAGAATTGGAAAGTCAACTTCGAATTTCTCAAACATCGATTTTAATTCAAACCAATAACTCATTTCGCCTGCCCCACCAGTATAAGACAAGTTCGGCAAAATGGTTTCTTGGTAAAGCGGACGTAACAAAACGTTAGGACTAAATAATTCGGGAGCAGCCGCTGCTTCTTTTATCAACTCATCTTTCGTCCAATTTTTTGAACCATCCGCCAACTCAAAAGCTTCTTCAACTTTAGTAATCCTAATTCTTGATGTTTTCGATAAATAAAACAAGTTAATATCTCTCGGGGTAACTTGTTCTTTGTGTCCGATATGATTCAGTTGTTGTATGGTTTCACCAACTGAGTTAAAACTGATTTGCTCATCAATTTCTTGGATTACGTAAGGCGCAAAAATTTGCTTCAATTGAGTAGCATCTCCATCAATAACAAGCACACCATATTTACCTAAAAGATTGTGCACCAGGTTTCTCGTAGCACTTGCCAAGTCCTTTTTAGAGTAGGCCTCTTTAATTAATTCTATCCACTTTTTTCCTGAAGTACTCTTTTCAATATCCACTTCAAGTTCAGCAATAAGCTCAGTAATTTCTGGTTGCTTCCAGCCAACGGCATAGTCATTTACTCCTTCCCATTCATAGCGTTTATTTGAAGTATTAAAATGATTGATCTCTAAAAAATCGTGGTCTTCAGTCGCCATCCAATAAATAGGCACAAATTCATTTTCTGGAAACTCTTTTTTGAGCTGTCTAGATAATTTTACAACCGATAAAATCTTGTAAATAAAATACAAAGGACCTGTTCCTAAACACAACTGATGTCCAGTAGTGACGGTGAAAGTTGTCGACTGCTTTAAAGCGCTTATAGCATTCAACTGAAGCTCAGCATTAGCAACACCTTCGTATTGCTTTTCCAATGCGGCTGCAAGTACCGTTCTCTTATCCTGGGAAAATTGTCGTTTTTCTATATTTTTTTTGAAGCCACTAAGCGAAGCAGATTGACCATACAAAGATTGTAGGCTGGAATTGTTATCTAAATAATCAGACATTAACTTGGATAAAAAATCAATGTCTTTGTAGCTAATACAGTCTGACTCCATAGAACAAATGTAATTTATCTAAAATTCGAGAGTTTCTAAAATTGTTTAAATCAACAGGTCGAAAAAAGACTAGAACCGAAACGCGAATTGAAGGTCAAATAGCTATCCATAAAAATACTCGCTTCATTATGTTCTATCACATGTTAAGTAAGACAGAATCTTTATCATTTGGTATTAGTTTCGCAGCATGAAAAAAGCAGAAAAGGTTGAATTTGTAATAGAAACTTTAGAAAGACTTTACCCTGAAACACCTGTTCCACTAGATCATAAAGACCCTTATACCCTGTTAGTGGCGGTTTTGCTTTCGGCCCAATGTACCGACAAACGTGTAAATACAGTTACTCCTACCCTTTTCGAATTAGCAGATAATCCAAAAGAAATGGCCAAACAAGATGCTGAAGTAGTCCGAGAGATTATTAAACCTTGTGGACTTTCTCCCACGAAATCCAAAGCTATAGTCAACCTATCAAAATTATTAATGGAACATCACAACGGAGTTGTTCCTGCCTCTTTTGAAGAATTAGAAAAACTACCTGGGGTAGGTCATAAAACAGCCTCAGTGGTGATGGCTCAGGCTTTTGGTGTTCCTGCATTTCCAGTGGACACTCATATTCACCGATTATTGAAACGTTGGAAGCTTACCAATGGAAAATCGGTCGAACAAACAGAGAAAGACGCTAAGCGATTGTTTCCACAAGAAATATGGAACAAACTGCATTTACAAATCATTTTCTACGGACGGGAATATAGTCCTGCTAGAGGCTTTAAACCTGAAAACAGTCCCATTGATTTTGCTTTTGACGTGAAGCTTTAATTCACTCCTTTTACCTTTCCAGTAATCTGATAAACACCTCCAACTTGCTCTGGGTGGATGTCTTTTATTGGGTGTTTTTCTCCTTTTCCCTCGATAAAGCCTTTGGCCTTAAACCAAGTCGTTTGTTTTTTAAACTTAACTTTAGTAGCTTCTATTTCATGAATATCACCGTATCTCGGAAAGCGTAATACTGCATTTTTAAGCGGATAGAAGTTCCCTTTTTTGTCCAGCTTTAGCCCTTTATCTGTAGTTATTATTTCACAGTTATAGGGTTTAAACACCTCAACTCCTTCGATATAAACATCTCCTTTTTTAAGGTCGATCTTGACCTTATTGGAAAGCCAAGATGTACTGTCTTGATAGCCGTTGTAATAGACCAATTGGCATCTTTCAAAAATCAAAAACTCATCCGTCACCAGCGGACTCATTAGTGCAGGCTGATCACTTCGAATATCAAAATCCATTTCTATGATTTGAATTTTCAGTTTAGAGGGAATAATAAATGTCTCGGTATAACTTCTCCTGAAATAAACCTTGGCAGTATTAGCGGAGGGATTCATTTCTAAATCAACCTCGGCCAAATCAATACCTATGTTTCCAGTTTGGAAAAAATATTTACACGCTAAACAGCGCATAATGGTGCTGTCTTCATTAAAAGTAACCTTACCTTCGAATTGATGATCTTTACCCAGAATAAGGTTGGCATGCATGTACTTTGCACCATCTATTAATAGAATGTTTTTATTCACCGATAATACTGTAGTGTCTTGAGCTACAGATACATTTACTAAACATATTGCTATAAAAAAAGCAATCAAATAGACTATTTGATTGCTTTTAAATTCTTGTATTTGCTGAGTTCTAATAAGCTCTATTTTTTAAATTTCTTAAGTGTTTCCTTGTAGTCTTTTAACGCATTATCGCTCATACCGTTTGCTTTTCCTAATTCAATCGCTGCTGTTTGAGCTTCAATAGCCTCATCTTTTCTCTCTAATTTATAAAGCAAATTCGCTTTAGTATCTAGTACCGCTGGGTTAGGCTCTTCAGATATAACCATATCGGTCCACTTTACCGCTTCTTCTAAATATTCTTTGTTATCCGTGTTTTCAAATAGTGTCCAAGCAAAACTATTTAGTGCATTCTTATCATCTGCAAAATACTCACCTACATCAGCAGCAGCAATTTCGCAAAACTCTTCCATTCGTTTCTCCTTTTTCAGTTCGCTTAAATCGGCTATCAAAATAATTTTTTGCCAGCCAATTATGTTGCGCTTCTTAACCGCAATCATTCTTTTTTCCAGTTCTTTTCTATCCGATTGTTCTCCAGTTGCTTGCTCCATAACCCAAGCCTGGTGATTTTTGTACAATAGTTGTTCAATTTCTTCAGGGTAAGCAGACTCAAACTCATCGCGATGACTCAAAATGTAAGTCATTGCTTTGGAGTCTACCGATTTATCATACATTTTTATAATCTCTACTGTTTTTGGATTTATAAACTGGTCTTCAGAAAGTTCAGAATAATAAGCATTCAAAGCCTTATCTGTTGGCTCATAAGCTCCTGACAAGACCTCTAAATATTCCTCGATAAATTCTGGAGTCTTTTCTCCACCAACAAATCGCTCATTCATTCCCACTAAGTTTCCTTTAGGATTTTTAGCGCTTTTACCAAAATCAACATACTCTATAGGCTTTATCATGGTACCAACTTTTTTATGAACTACCTCTCCATTTTTATTCATAAATAAAAGCGTTGGGTAATATCGTACGGACTGAGTTTTTGCGAACTCTAATCCTTCGTCTTTTTCCATATTAAGCTTTAGGTTAATTAATTTTCATTATAAAAGTCAGCTACGGTATCGTTGGTAAACATATTTGCCGCCATCCACTTGCATGGACCACACCAAGTAGTATAGGCATCAATAAAAATCAGTTTATCAGTTTTCTGAGCCTCTGCCAAAGCTTTATCCATAGAATTGTTAATGAATTTTATAGAACGATTCTGAGCAAATGTGCTTACTAGTGCACCAAATAATAGAGTAGTTATGACTATTTTTTTCATAGTTTATGAGTTCTTCTTAATGTTCAAATAATTTTCTAAAAGTAAGATTTATCCGAATTCCTTTTGGTTTTCGTGTTTTTGGAATTGAATGTTCGTATAAATTTTGAAAACTAGCTTTCATTACAAGGAGCGAATTATTGTGTAAAATTAAAGAAGTTGAATTTCCTTTTTCTGAATTCGGTCGAATTTTAAAAACCCTATCCTCGCCCAGTGAAAGCGACGCAACTATAGGATCGACTCCTAATTCTTTTTCATTGTCAGAATGCCAACCCATGCTATCATTACCATTTCGATAAAGATTAAGTAATACCCCATTATAAGTTGCGCCTGTTTCCATCTCAACTGCATTTTTCAATAAGCGTACCGTTTTTGAAAATGGACTTGCTGGCCAAGTTCCGCCTGAATATTTGTAGGACAAATCACCTTGCCAAGCTATTAACCGAGGTTGGTTATACGTTTTTCCGAAAATTTTTATTTCCCGTTCTTCCCATGCTACTTCTTTGAGGAGCGTTTCAAAAACAGCTTTACTCTCTGGTAAAAAATCGTCAATCAATTTTAGATCACTCTTATTCATAGTCAGAAAAAAAAGTGGGATTAAAATTGACCAAAAACACCTGCTGAGTTGCTCTAGTTATTGCAGTATACAACCATCGCGTATATTCCACCCCCATATGGTCTGGGTTTAAGTACCCTTGATCGATATAAATTTCTTTCCATTGTCCACCCTGTGCCTTATGACAGGTTACAGCATAAGCAAACTTTATTTGTAAGGCATTATAATAAGGGTCCTCTTTAATCTTAAAATGAATTGCCTTTTTGTTTTTGAAATGACTGTACTCCACCATCAACTCATTATAAAGCCTGTCCAAGTCTTTTTGCTGTAACGAGGGAGATTCAACATACAAGGTATCCAACAGGACCTTTACATTTATAGGTTTTTCGTTTGGATAATCGACCATTCTGACTTCTACTGTAGCAAACTCAAAACCATATTTATTTTCTAATTGACCTACGCTAAGTACTTCCAAGGCATCTCCATTGGCAATAAAACCAGGCTTGCTCGTCGCCTCAATCCAGAAATAATTATTCTTCACCACCATTAGCATATCACCACCTTCAATGCGCTCTTCTCGAAATAAAATACGGTGCCTAATTTCTTGATTAAACTTATTCGCAGATTTATTTGAACGGCACAACAATAAGGTTTGCTCTACTCCCGAACGACCGTAAGAATCTTCCAAAAAGTCAGATAACTCGGCTCCCGAAATGGCTTGAATATCGGTAAAATCAGTAAGGTCGAATTGCGGAGTAAATTCATTATTAAAAAGTTGGTCTCGCAATTTTGTAGCATTAAACAATACACCCGAATCTTTCGCTTGCCGCAATACTTCTCTAATTTCAACCATTTCACTATCCAACCCATACTGGCCGCGCAGCAAAGATTTACTTAGTGCTGGACTCACCTTTTCAGTTACTGGAGGCAATTGAGCAATATCACCAATAAACACCAATTGACAATTTTCACCATCACGCACAAAATCAATTAAATCAGCAAGCAAATGCATTTGCCCAAAGCCTTCTCCTTGATGTTGGCTTTTACCATTGATCATACTAGCTTCATCAACAAAGAACACGGTATTCTTGGCGTTGTTTTTCGCCAGTCGAAAACCTATACTGCCTCCTCCTCGATCCACTGTTTGATAAATTTTGCGGTGTATTGTACTTGCTCGTTTTCCAGTGTATAATGTCAGCACTTTTGCTGCTCGACCTGTAGGCGCCAATAAAATAGAATACAACTTTAATTGAGGCAATGCTTTGACAAGCGTATTGACCATCGTGGTTTTACCTGTACCAGCATATCCGCGCAAAATAAAAACCTGAACATTGAGTTCTCCTGCTATAAAGTCACTAAAACTTTTGATAAACCTAAATTGATCCTGGGTAGGCGTTAGATTTAATTGTTTTAAAATTTCGTTGCGAACCTCTGTTCCTTGCATAGTTCAAAAATAGGATAATTACTATGTTTTAGTTTAACGATTACGTTAATGGTTACGGGAGTTTTAAGGATTTATTACCAGTGAATTTTCGTTCAAAAAAATTGTAAGTTTGTACGCTTCGTACAGTAAAAAATTAAAGATTTATGCAACTTAAAAATGCCGTAGCCCCTATAGTTTTAGCAGTAGCTGGATTAGCTATATTGATATTTGGCTTAACCAATGACCAAACTGCTTGGTTTAATCTGGGAGGAGCTGCTATTCTAATAGCTGGAATTGTAGCAACATTAAGCGCAATGGATTTCTTTTCGAAATCGATAAGAATGATTATTTTATTGGCCCTTGTAGTTGTTTCGATAGCATTGGCATTTGTAGATTACAAAGCGATTAAAGATCCCCTAGATTTTCAAGCAGAAAAACAAAAAAGATACGCTCATGTTATTCAGAACTTAAAAGATATCCGTGAAGTTCAAATGAAGTACAAAGAGAAGTACGGTAAATTTACCGGTGGACTTGACACTATGATGAATTTCTTGAAGAACGATTCAATATTGGTAATTAAATCGGTAGGGACTGCACCAGATACACTTACCGAAGCAAAAGCAATTGAGTTGGGAATTATAAAGCGTGATACAACTGCTATACCAGCTGGTGTTTCCATCTTCAATGAAGAATATTTAGCAGATAGAAAGGTACCTTTTAATCTCGATTCCCTTCCTTTCGTGCCATTCACAAAAATGGCCTTTAGTATGGATGCCGGACATGTTGTAAGAGGAAGAGTTAAAGTTCCTGTTTTTAAGGTAAGAGATGCTGCTCCTTACGATATTTACGATGTACTTCAAGTTGGATCAATGGACGATCCAAGCACCGCAGGTAACTGGGGAGAATAAATAAGATTCGCTATCTCTTCGCACGCTCAAATGGATAACTGGACAGTTGAAACTGTAAATTGGGCGCAAGAATCTAGTTTATCGCTGCTTGTTTTTTTTGCCGAAAAAACGCTTTCCTTCAGCACTTATTCGAAGAACCAGCGTAGTTTTCTTTCGCATCATAGTTTTCCACTGCTGCAATCTAAATCTATTGCTGAGTCTTGCAATCAAGCCTATTTAAAACTTCCCTATCAACGTGCGGATTTCTTAGAAACTAAAGTGGGCTTCTACAGTCCTTTTGTAACCTTATTTCCAGCTGCTATTGATAATGAAAGTATACAAAAAATCTTCGCATTTGAGCATGGAATAACTGAAGAAGCGTGTAAAATGATGCGCATTAAATCTTCCAATTTAGGTAAACTTGCTTTTATTCTTCCAGAAGAAGCTTCTGCTTGGGCATTACAAAAATTCAACGCACCTGAATTTTATCCTTCAAGAGAGTTAAGCCTCAATTTCGCGATGCAGGTAAAGTCTAAGGACATGCTGCTACTAATAATTCAAGACGATGCAATTGAGTTAATCGTAAAAACGAAAGGTGTACTTCAGTTTCACAACCATTTTAAAGTTAATACCACTGAAGATATCTTATACTACTCGCTGTATGGGCTCGATAAACTTGGAATTAATAAAGATAGTATAAGCGCATATATTGCGGGAAATATAAACGCACCTGAGATTGATTTAGCTGAAATCAAAAGGTTTCTAAATATCAAAATAGCGCATCAAGAGCATGATTTTGGTTGTCCAAAAGAGTTAAATGCAAACTATTTTTCTTCATTTCAACTGTTGCTTTGCGAGTAATAAAAGGAAAATATAAAGGCAGGAGATTAGTTGCTCCTAAAAATATCCCCACTCGCCCGACTACCGATTTTGCTAAAGAAGGTCTATTCAATATATTGGATCACAAAATATATTTTGAAGGACTTAGAGTGTTAGATCTATTCAGCGGAACAGGTAATATTGGATTAGAGTTTTCCAGCAGAGGTGCCGAAATCGTGCTCTCTGTGGAACAAAACAAAAATTGTATAGCATTTCAAATTAGCACCATAAAAGATCTAGGTCTAGATATGCGTGTTTCAAAACAAAACGTTTTTAGATTTCTTAAAAAAGAAAATGAAACTCCTTTTGACTTAATTTTTGCGGACCCACCTTACCAGTCGCCAGAGCTCGTTCATTTGCCCAGCCTTGTTTTTACAAACAACTGGCTAGATAAGCAAGGTTGGTTTGTACTGGAACACGGAAAAGAACACAATTTCGAAATGGTACCTAATTTCCGTTTTTCTAGGAAGTTTGGTCACGTGAATTTTAGCTTCTTTAATGCTAGCAACGAGGATTAAGTACTTTTGTTGAATGAAAAGGGCTGTTTTTCCAGGAAGTTTTGACCCAATTACTATTGGCCACGAGGCGATTATTAACCGCGCTCTGCCTTTATTTGATGAGATTGTACTGGCTATTGGAGTCAATAGCAACAAAAGCTATTTTTTTACACTTGAAGAAAGAATTTCAGTTTTAGAAAAATGTTTTGAGGGTCAACCAAAGATAAGTATTGCCTCTTATAGCGGATTAACAACTGAATACTGCAAAACCATTAAGGCATCTCACATTTTAAGAGGACTGCGGACTGCCGCGGATTTTGAGTTTGAGCGTACCATTGCTCTTATGAATAAAAAAATGGCTCCAGAATTGGAGACTATATTTCTGATTAGTGAACCTGAACATTCAGCAATTAGCTCTACAGTAGTCAGAGATATTTTAAAAAATGGTGGAGATATATCTGACTTTGTTCCTACCAATTTCCCAAAAAAATGAGATTTATAGTCATCCTTTTATTTGTTTTAAGTGCACTTAGCAACTTTGCGTCAACAGTGAATGGTGTTGCGAAAGACTATATTGGAGAGTCGATAAGATTGGTTTTTTATACCGATTTATTTAGTCAACAGCCAATTTTAGTTGGCGAGACCACCGTTGCAAGTGACGGCAGCTTTACATTTGAATACGATGTTAAACAGACACGCCTAATTGCACTTAAAATTAAAGATTATCGCAGTAATTTTTTCGTCGCACCAAATTCTAATTACACAGTTCAATTGGGGAAGTTTGACCCCCTATCTGCCCCTCCTCTAAGCAAAGACAAATATCTTCCAGCTAAATTGGTAAAAGAAGATGAGGATAAAATCAACAACGCGATAGGCCTTTTAAATGTGAGTTTAGACTCATTTGAACAAAAGCACTATAAAGCATTTCTTAACCATAAAGCCAAACCAATAGTTCAAGACTTTATGCTTGTTTTGACAAAAAATGATCTATACAACAAGAATTCATTTTTCAGACAATATACAGACGCAGTGATAGGCTCTTTGTTGTACAAAGCACAATATTCGTTTGAAGAAGTATACAATAAAAGCCTTACCGTTCCAGTTGTTTATCAAAATGTTGGCTATACTAATCTTGTAAACGATTTTTATAATAAGTGGTTCAACCGATACCGGTTAACGAAAGAAAACGAGCAGTTAAAAACACTCATTTCAGCCGCGAATTATAACGAATTAAGTACATTTTTAGCGACCAATGATTTTCTGAAAAATGACACTTTGCGTGAAATCATCATCGTAAAAGAACTTTTTCGCTTAGCTGTAAATGACAATACAGTCGATCCGGTTGCGGTTGATAAAGTACTAAGCACAATTTCTACAACCGGAAATACAAGAGAAAACAAACAAATAGCAAAATACTATCTCGAACGATTAAGAAAACTAGGTATTGGAGCCGAAGCACCAAACTTCCGATTATTCAACGTAGACGGCGATGCTTTTCAATTAAAGGACTTTAGAGGTAAGTATGTCTATTTAGATTTTTGGGCTACTTGGTGTAAACCTTGCCTGAAATCTATGCAAGTGATGAAACAATTGCACCCAAAATATATAGATAATGTGGAATTTATTAGTGTGAATATTGATGAGCGGAAAAAACGTTTTGACAAGCACATGGAAGCATATTCCTACCCTTGGACAGTGCTCTATGCGGGATCTAACGAAAAAATAAAAAATGACTATGATATTGTAGTGATTCCACTTTACTATCTAATTGATCCGAATGGCAAGCTCATTCAATCTCCAGCTTTTAGCCCTGGAGGAGGAATTGAAACCACATTCTCAAAGCTTTTTAACTCAGACACGAAAGAAGAAATTAAAATTTGGGATTGGAATTTTGACCCTAAAAATACGGGCAAATAATGTCTGCATATTAAAGGGCACTTACTCATTGAATTTTATAATTTTGAAACACTTGGTGTAATTGCAATAAATGATCAATAAACTACTATACAATAGCATTTTAGCTATTTTCTTATTACTACTTAGTAGTTCTATTATTATTCCTGAAATCCCTGTAGATGTAGAGGAAGGGAAGCTCGAAGTATCTGGACGGATTAAAAATGAGAAGAATAAAGACTTGGATAGTGCTTTAGTTATTGTGACTGATAGCACCGGGCGCAAAACACTTCACAAATACTATACGGATGAAAAAGGTAAATTCAAATTTACCTTGGACTACAATGAAAAAGTAAGGGTTTATTTTGAGCATCCAGGATATGTTACCATGTTTGGTAGCTTTGATACTAAGGTTCCTAATTCAAAAATCTATAAAAACTTATACTACGAAGCGTCAATAGCCTTATTGGATGATTCTTCAAATTTTAATAAACAAACAGCGAAAGTTGAGCCTTTTCTTTTAGTTGCCTACAATTCTGGATTTGAAATTTTCATTGAAGATTTAGACCATACATTTAATTTTATCGATCAAGTTACCGAACCTAATGTTGGAAAACTTACTTTATCAGGAATGGTTCAAGACTCAACTGCCGATAGTCTAAAAGTAAGAATTGAAGCTATTGATTCTTTGGGTCGAATTATTGCGGAAACTAAAACTGACTTCGACGGGAAGTATGAAATTGAAGTTCCTTTAATGAGTAAAACTAAGCTTGTATTTATTAGTGATAGCCACCACCCCTCAAATGCTTCTATTGAAGGCCTAGTTCCAAATGCAAATAAGGAGGAGTATTATAACCTTAAACACAATTTTATACTTATACCAGAAGAGGAACGAATTACGGAGAATGTCAAAAAACTTAACGAGGATAAAATTTTGTTTAATCCAGTTACTCAAAATTTCGCTGCTGATAAGCTGGTAAGAAAGAACTACGAATATGCTGTAGCAGTTTCAAAGCGAAGGTTATTAATGAAGGGTACATTAATTGACAAGAATGGTGGAGTCGTAATCCCTATGGAAATTGAAGTTCTTGATGGCGATGCTTTGTACGCTTCGTATGAGGTAGACTCTCCTAAGTACAATGCAGAACTACCCTATCAGTCGATGGTTCGTGTAAATTTTAAAGCTAAGGGCTATCATCCTATGTATGTTGACATCAACACTAAAATGGGCATGAACGAAATGGATAGCATTAAAGAATTTATTGTTCCCATTGAATTGATTAGTGAAGACAGTGCCGCTATTAATTCTGATGCTTTTGAACTACCAGCAAAGAAATTTTATTACGATCCAGTAGCTGGTTTATTTATTTTAGATACTGCTGCCTCGTCTGAGTTTGCGACTAAATTAATAGAGGATGGCGGAAAAATTTTAGATACAGCAGTTGCCACTGGCTTTCTTATGCTTTCTGCTCAACTAATAAACTTTGCAACTGGTGACAAAATTTTTGAAGGCAGAGTTAAAATTTTGAATGAAAATAAATCCGAGGTAAGTTCAATATTAACGGATAAAAAGGGGAAATTTTCAGCGCAATTAGGATTAAATAAATTGTATTACTTGGAATTCGAGAAAGAAGGATACCACGCTACTCGTATTAAAATAGATACTAAAGTTCCGAAAGGAATGGAAAACACCGATATTAATCAAGGTGGACTTGTTGCACTTATAGTGCATAAAGATGATGAAATAAATGGAAAGATTGTACCCGCTGAGCTTATGGAAGACATGGATGTTACAGGGTACTACTTTAGTGAAGAACAAGATGCTTTCGTAGAGGACACCAAAGTGTACGAGTCATTTATGGATGCGGTTATGGCGTATAAACCGCCTTTAGCTAAGCTTCCTAAACCTCCTGTTGACACAGTTAAAGAAGTAATACTGCCAACAACTATTGCCTTGAAGGGAAAAGCTGTCGATAAATTTAATGAGCCATTAGCCGAAATAGACATTGACTTTATAAAAGACGGAAAAAAAGTAACTAAGGCAACTACAGATGAAAATGGAAACTTCAAAATTGAACTTCCTATTGATCAAAGTTTTGTAGCAGAACTCAGCAAAAAAGGTTATCACACCGCAACAGTTTCTGTTGATACTAAAGTCGAAGACAAAAAAGCTATAATAGAAAAAGAGATCGCGATTCCGAATTTAAAAATGTATCAGGAAGATGATCTTGACGCCAATCCTGTAGCATTCAAAAAGGACATGACTAGAATTTCTTATAATCCAAGTTCTATGGAGATGAAATCCGATCCAGAAGTGCAAAGAGAGTTTACAAAAACCTTGGTAATTATTCCTGATAATCAGAAACTGGCGGTTAAAGGTAAAACAAAAGACGCCAATGGAAAGACTATTGGCTCAACAAAGATTATGGTCTACGAAGGAGCAAAACTGGTAGATTCTGTGCGGTCGGATGAGAAAGGAAATTATGAGCTTTTACTTGCTTACCAAAAAGATTATAGAGTTGTTGTCGAAGAAGATGGATACTATCGATCTTACGCCGCCGTGAGCACTAAAACAGCAGTAGCAAACCAACGATTAGTCGACAAAAAAGTTAAAGACTTAGACTTGGTAATCGTAAATAGAAAAGAGGCCAAAATAAACGCCATGGCATTTTTAAAGCCATTTTCTAGAGTGAAATTTGATGCGGACAAAAATGAATTTGTTGAAGTTGGCGAGGTTGAGGAAGATTTTATGGCAAATTTATTTGTTAAGCCAAAAGCTGCGCCTAAGAAAGAAGAAAAGGATGAAAAGGGAAAAGGGTCTGTTCAACTAGAGGTACAAAGTTTAGCTGTTAAACAAATCATCGCAAAGCCAGTTTCAGATGAGGACTATATTCCGTCAACTGTGACAACTGCTGGTGCAGAAAGACAAGCACAAAAAAATCTAAACAGAAGCCAAGCTGCTGCAAATACTCAAATGAACAATTTTCACAGAATGATGAATGGCGTTCGAGAACAAAAAGCTAAAAGTATGAGAGATATGAATCTCGATATGGAACAAATACTTAGTGACGGATATTCTGTAACTGGTCCCCGGGAAGAACCCTTAAATGACAATATGATAAAAGCATTGGAAACTCGTCAAATGTTAAATCAGATTGTTGCGGAAGCAGTAGGTTTTAGAAATAACAAACTTCCTCCAATTTCAACGGATAGTATTTTTGATCTTAATTTTAGATTTAGAGTCGAGCACAGTACTTCTGGAAGAGGTGTATATCAATTAGAAATAGACAAAATACTACATAAAAATAAAATTACCGAATACGTGCAAGAAAGAGAATGGTGGTTTTTTTACGACTATTATAAAAATGGAGTTTTAATTGACGAAAGTGAATACGAAGAAGAGCTTGCAGTTTATAAGAAAAATGCCGGTGTGGTAACAATGAACTAAATTTTGGCTGGCCAAAGCCCACATAACTTCTGGAAAAGCTTAAAAGTTGAACGCAAAAAAGCGGTCCTTGCTGATGCTTTTTATACCCATGTTTTTGAAGTAGAAAAAATAATTCGTTTCGACACTGAAAGTGGACGGGACATGGAATTTCAGCGAGCCGACATAGATGCGCAACTGTATGGTTGGGGAAGGCATTCCAATGTATCCGAAAAATTTAGAGATGTTGATTACAACGACCTTTATGTTGAACTCTACAGCATGTATCCTGCGACTAAAGGTTGGATGCACAATAGTGCTGCTGACCACCTGGCCTACTTCTTCCCTACTCGCTTAATTTGGATAAATAAAAAGGAACTGATAATTGCGTTTCAGCAACATATACTGCCTAAAATAATTGAGTCCAAAATCGATGAACTAATAGCTCAAAACCCGAGTAAAAACGGGAGTTTACTGGCTGAAACAACTATAGATTCAATCAGCTATAAGATACGGTATATCAAAGCTTATAACAAAACAGCGACAAAAGTATGGGACACCATCGGGGTTAGTTTACCTTTTGATTTGTTAGCAGCTATTGGGCTAAAACTAAGAGAGTATAAATTGTAAATCGAACTAAACCTCAGCTAAGCGTCCTTCAGCAAATTCTAAGTAGGTTGGATTCATTTCAAATCCTATGAAGTTTCTTTTAAGCTTTTTAGCGGCTACAGCAGTTGTACCAGAACCCATAAACGGATCCAACACCAAATCCCCTTCATTCGAGCTAATTTCCAGATACGGAACACAAACCTTCAAGGGCTTTTGAGTTTTGTGTTTGGTGCGTTCTTTACCCATACAAATTGGCGTTTGAATAAAATTGTGCATTTCATTTACGTGCTTGTGATTCCACGTTTTCGGAGTGCCTTTACTAAAATGAACCATCATTTCCATAGAATTAGCGTACATCTTTCGCGTGTAAATTGCTGGAAATGGATTTGTCTTATGCCAATGGATTACCTTCCTAAAGTTGTAGCCCACCTTTTCTACAATTCTATTGATGTAAGAAACAAAATCATCGCCACAAAACAAATATCCCGCTCCTCCTGGCTTTGTGACTCTATAACACTCCATCATTACCTCTTCCAAAAATTGCAAGTATTCTTCTTCCGACCTATAGCCGTCAAACTCGAACTCCGTAACAACATCTTTGTGGTTTTTCAGTGCCTTAACGTTCTTGGCTCTAAACTGGTAATAAGGGGGGTCGGTAAACACTAAGTCAACCGAATCGTCATCGATTTTCTTCAAGCCATCTAGGCATGACTCCAAATATATTTTGTTCAATTCAAGCATTAATTATTTCTTCGTTTCCTCTAAAAATCGTTCAATTCTGGTTTTTTGTTCTGCAGTAGTTTCAAAGGATTTTACCGCACTGATTACTAATTCTTTGTAATCAGAATTGTAAAAATGTCGTATCAATAAACCGCAAGATTTCGATAATTTCCAGTTTGCTTTCTGCACGCCTAAACAAAGGTTGGTAATGAGCTGTTCGTTGCAATAATTCAAGCGTTTTAGTGCTCCAATTGCATTTTGACGTGTTATAAAATCAAAGGAATTGGAAGTATAGTCCACCAACTCCTTATACGATTCTTCGGCTTTGGTTTTTCCCGCATTTATCTCCAACCATTGAATTCTGACATTCTTGCCTTTGGTGCCGACCACATTTTTAGTTTGTTCTAAATAATAATCCGTATTCTCCTTAAAATTCATAACCCCACGAATCAAGGCAATCTGAATTACATCATAAGATTTAGCCGATAACAATGCAGTAATAGCCGATTCATATTCAGCGGGTATATTGGCCCAATTGGACAGCACTGCTTTTTGCAATTGAGGGCTGCCTTTTTCCACCATCCAGTTTACTTCCTTTTTTACGTTTACCCCTGCATCAATTAGCTGTTTTAATGCCTCTGCTTGGGTATAATAATATTGCTCTTTCGAGAAAACCTTTCGCAATGCCTGTTCTTTTTTCTTAATTGATGTCGAACGCAAGGCAAGCAAAGCTTCAAAACGGTCTATCATATTATCTGCTTCCATTGCTTGGTTTATCAGCCAATCTGTTGGCCGGGTAAAATACATTTGCTTCAATATTTCCTGATTCGGATCAAACAAAACGTAGCTGATTTTTTCCTTTCCTTGCATTTCAAGCTGAAAAGTATCCTTTTGGTTTTCCAACCAAAACTGCTTTCTTACTTTTTTGCCTGATTCAAAATAAATTTCTACCCAAACGGGCATTTTAAACGTAGCCACTAAGGGAGTAGTATCCTGAAGTTGCTCCACTAAAAAGGTATAGTTACTTTCTTTTTTGTTGCTGCTGAACTCTACTTTCAAATGTGGTTCTCCACCTTTACTTACCCATTGATCTATAAACCAAGCAATTTCTTGACCTGTAGTATCGTGAAAAGCGTCGATTAAATCTTGTGTATTTGCATTTTCATATTGGTGGTCTTTTAGGTACTTCCGCAGTCCCATTCTAAATTCCTTATCACCAACTACGTAACGCAACATTTTAAGCACATAACTGCCCTTCAAATAATGCCTACTGCTGTTTGCTTGCGAATGCCCAACACCTCTATAATCGTTTTGTCCAGCAGTTAAAGCAGCGACTTGATTTTCATACATCATTTTGCGAAACTCATCATCACCAAAGACCTGTCCGCTCGTCAAACAATGGTAGTAAGTTGCAAAACTTTCGTGCAACCAATGGTGTTTAGGACTGCGACTTGTTACTAAGTCACCAAACCACTGATGCGCCAGTTCATGACCGTTTACATAGACATAATTTGCATCGTTAAACGATTTTTCATCAACACAAAAGAAATCGCCAAAAACCGTTGCCGAGGTGTTTTCCATCGCTCCATATGGAAAGTCTTGAACCGGGATTTGCGAATAGCGCAACCAAGGATAAGGAATACCAATTTCCGTTTCCAAAAAATCAAAAATCTTTTTCGAGTATCGATAAGTCGGTTCTAAAGTCTGTTTTTGATCGGGGTAATAATATTGATTCAACAATATGCCTGACGTAGATCGCTCTTTACTTATTGCGTAATCTCCAATACCAATCATCACTAAATACGGCGAATGCGGTTTATTCATTTGATACAACCAAGTAGTATTTCCTTTGCCGTCGGGTGAGGTTGTGAGCAAACTTCCATTTGAAAGCACTTTGTATTTAGAATCGAAAGTGATTCCAATCATTGTGGTGATTTTATCGGACATATCGTCGAATAACGGCACCCAGTTTCTATTGTCAATCCCCTGCCCTTGTGTCCAAATTTGTTTTCTACATCTTCCAGTAGGGTCATCCCAACCAATAAAATACATTCCTCTTCTTGGTTTTGCAGAGTAATCAATTGAAAGTCTATGCACAGAATTCAGTGCTAATACCGAGTCAAAACGAAATATAATTCCTTTTTTGGATACTTCATAGCGCACCGATTTGCCATCTAATTTGGCTGAAGCAATAGTCATATTGGTCCCATCTAAATACAAAGAATCTACGTTTGATCGAAGCACGTTAAATCGATGAACTACACTACCCATTACTTTCCCAGAATCTGGCTGAAAACTAATCATCAGATTCATGTCTTGAAAGTCTACAAATCGCTCTCTTGGGAATCGATTAATATCGTCTAAATAACACAAAGTATCCTGTGCTTGTACAGCAATACCCCCAACAATTCCTATTAGTAGTAACAGTAGTTTTTTCAATTCAACTCTTTTTTAGTATTCGGTTTATCCTTATTTCCCATTAAGCTATTAAGAACGGAGAGTAAGAAACTCAATAGTATTGCCCACCAAAATCCGTCAATTTCAAAACCGTCAACGGTATAATCCGCTAAAAGAAGAATAAGCGCGTTTATGGCAAATAGGAAAAGCCCAAAAGTTAGAATAGTTGCGGGCAGGGTGAGGATAATCAACAAAGGCTTTACCACCACATTAAAAATGGACAGCACAATGGCAACCACAATTGCTGTCCAAAAATTATCTATGTTAACTCCGGGCAAAATGTAGGCTGCAATTAGCACTGCTACCGAGGATATTATTATTCTAGTAAACCAATTCATATCATTTTATTTTAAAGAGGAGCTACCGCCTGCATTAAGTAACCGCAAATGAGCGCACCGTAGGTTCCAAAAGCATAACCCAAAACGGCCAACAAAACTCCTACTGGAGCCAATGAAGGATGGAATGCTGCTGCTACCACCGGCGCACTTGCAGCACCACCTATATTAGCTTTACTACCAACTGCTAGAAAGAAAAATGGCGCACGTATGATCTTAGCGACCACAACTAGCAGTATCACGTGAACTAACATCCAAGTTAAACCGACTAAAAATATAGCTGGGTTATCAAAAATGGCCATAACATCCATTTTCATACCTATACTAGCCACCAAAACGTAAATGAAAATTGACCCTACTTTAGAAGCTCCTGCACCTTCATAGTTTCTGGCTTTTGTAAAACTCATTATAATACCAAAAGTGGTCGCTAAAACAATCAACCAAAAGAAGCCAGATCCAAGGCTAAATGTTTCGGCCAAGTAGGGTGCGTTTTCTTTAATAAATGGCGCTATTACATCAGCAAGCATGTGGGCAAGTCCTGCAAACCCCAGCCCTATTCCAAGTATCACGATTAAGTCTGTAAAAGTTGGGATACGTGCAATTTTCTGGCTAAACTCATGCATATGGTTTTTTAAAGTTTCTACTGAGCTGGCATCAGCTTTGAAAAAGGCATCAATCTTTTTTGATTTTCCAACTCCTAATAAAAGGAAGAACATCCAAACTTCAGCTACAATGATATCGACAGTAATCATCATGGAATACATACTTCCAGAAATCAAGTTTTTTTCACCCTCTTTAAATATTTCAAACATTGCAGCTTGATTAGCTCCTCCTCCAATCCAACTTCCTGCAACGGTAGTCATTCCTCTCCATACTTCATTTGGCGAAGCTCCACCCACAACATCTGGTGCAACAAATGAAAACAGTAAAATAGCCATTGGTCCACCGATGACCACCCCAACCGTTCCGGTAAAAAACATAATCAAGGCCTTTGGCCCCAGTTTAAATACCTCCCTAAGGTTAATGCTCAATGTCAACAAAATCAGACTGGCTGGCAGCAAGTACCTAGAAGCAACAAAATAGATTTTAGAACTTCCAATGAATGGATTAATCAAGTCTGGATTAACATCATTGTTTAAGACGAAATTCTTTAATTCCTTAAAATTGGTAATCCCAGAAATATCGTAGCCACTCTCGCCTAATGCCGTAATTGCCGCAGACATATCTATCCACTTTGGAGAAATAATGCCCAAAGTGCTAAAAACAGAAGGTAAAAAGTAACACAACAGCAGCGCGGGTATAACTTTAAAAAAACCGCTGAACGTCGAACTCTCGGCAGCTTTGAAAATGGCCAGCAAAAGTCCTATAAGAATGCCAAAAACAACAGCGTCATTTGTAAAAATGGGAATATCCGAAATTACCTCTTCCATAATTTTTTTATTGAAGCGTAAAGAAATAAAAAACTAAGGAGAATAGTTGAGTAAAGCAGCTCCATTCTTCAACGCTTTGTTAACGAGTTCTGAAGTAGCTTCATCACAAAACGATCGTCGATTCAAATTGAGTTATCGCGCCTAGAAAATAAAAATAAAAAACTAGACGATATAGTCACTGATAAAGATAACTTAATGGGTATACTTTTTCATGACATTCGTTCTCCAATGGCAGCTTTAAAAACCGTTGCCGATTTTGTTGAAGACGATAATGAAAATCTAAACGAGAGCACAATGGAATTGCTTAAAGAGATGCAGAAAGTAAGTGCTCAAGGATTAAGTTTGGTAGATAACATATGGGCCATTTATGAACTAGAGAATAAGGATTTGAGTACGGTAAAGTCTCCCGTAAATGTTCACGACGTATTTGATGAATTAATGCAGGAATTTGAGGGTAAATCTGCCTTAACTAATATAAAGTTTGAGGTATATTCAATTACTACGGTCATAAACATACACCAATACCTGCTTACAAGTGTTATAAGAAATTTACTCTCAAATGCATTTAAATTTTCGCCTTCCGGAACTAATGTGAAGCTCAATGCTTCTGAGACAAAAGATAATGTACTAATAACTATTAAAGACCAAGGCCAAGGTTTTAGTAAGGAAGATCAACAAAACATATTCAAAAAATTCCAAAAGTTAAGTGCTAACCCTCTTCATAATGAAAAATCCAGTGGCCTAGGCTTATATGTAGTAAAACTAATCTGCAACAAGATAAATGCAACGATCGAATTAAAATCGGAACAAAATAAAGGTGCAGAGTTTACCATAACCTTATCCAAAAATTAGTTTATTTGAACTTAGCAGGAATCAGAATTATTCATGGGAAAGTTAGATCAAATAAGTCAGAAAGAACAGGATTTTATTGCCAATCAAAAAATGTTCTTTGTAGCTACAGCACCAAATTCTGGTAGCATAAATCTTTCTCCAAAAGGAATTGATTCATTTCGAGTAATCGACGCAAATCATGTTATCTGGTTAAACCTCACCGGTAGCGGAAATGAAACTCAAGCTCATGTAGATGAAAATGGAAGAATGACCATTATGTTCTGCTCTTTTGAAGGGCCTCCGAATATTTTAAGATTGTATGGAAAAGCAGAAGCTATTCTGCCTTCAAATGAAAACTGGAACGAGTATATCAGTTTATTCCCGGCTGTATCTGGAAGTCGTCAAATCTTAAGTTTAAAAGTTGATTTAGTTCAAAACTCTTGTGGCTTCGGTGTTCCATTCTATGAATATAAAGGTGACCGGGATACACTTGAAATGTGGGCTAATAAAAAAGGAGCAGAAGGAATTAGAGAATACAAAGAACTGAAAAATACTACTTCACTGGATGGAAAATCGATACGTATAGATTAATTCTAAGCGGTTTTCTTTAAACTTCGAACCACCAAAAACATAGAAATTCCAGCTATGATTGCGCCCAAAAAGAAGGAAGCTCCAGGCAAATGAAATGGTGCATCTACCCCACTGAAAACTCCGAAAATCCACGTAAACAATAAAGGGCCTATAATGCTAGTAACGCTAATCAAACTCGTTAATGCCCCTTGCAGCTCTCCTTGTGCATTGTCTGGAACCTCATTACTAATTAAACCTTGAAGCGTAGGCCCAGCTACTCCACCTAAACAATACACCACAATAAAGGAATACATCATCCAGCCTTCGCTTGCCAACCCAAACAAAATCATTCCTATAATCCAAAAGATGTAACCGATAAAAATCGTTTTGTGTTCTCCAAAAGTCTTGACCACTTTTCCGATCAGTCCACCTTGTACAATGGTCACCAAAATGCCTACTAAACCGAGAGAATAGCCAACATGGGCTGTATCCCAATCAAAACGATACATGGTATAAAAACTCCAAACCGACTCTACACACTTACTAGCGAGGTAGATTAGAAAAAAACCTGACACTAAGCCCATAATTTTAGGGTATATCCTAAGGTTTAACAAAGAGCTCACTGGGTTTGCTCTTTTAAAACTAAATGGCCTTCGGTTTTCCTTTTTCAAGGACTCTGGTACTACGAAAATCCCATACAATACATTTAGCAAGCTTAATCCAGCGGCAATAAAAAATGGCCATTGAACTCCCCACTGCCCTGCTACTCCGCCAATGACCGGTCCGATAATAAAACCTAAACCAAAAGCAGCGCCTATTAACCCGAAGTTTTTAGCCTTGTCCTCTGGTTTACTAATATCTGCCATGTAGGCTGAAGCAACCGTGAAACTTGCTCCAAAAATTCCAGCAATAAAACGCCCAACAAATAACCAAAATATAGTTGGCGCAAAAGCGTGAAAAATATAATCTAAACCCAATCCAAAAAGAGCCATTAACAAAACTGGCTTGCGACCAAAACGATCACTAAGTCCTCCCATTACAGGGGCAAAAAGGAACTGCATAATGGCAAACGCAAATGTTAACCAGCCCCCAATAATAGCAGCATCACTCATACTGCCGCCATCAAGGCTTACGATAAGTTCAGGAACCACTGGAATGATAATTCCTATGCCAATAACGTCAACCAAAATGGTTACGAAAATGAAAAATTTTGCGGCGTTTCCTTGTTTCAAAATGGGGTTTTATAATTGATGCGAAATAACATAGAATAAATTCAGTAATTCAGAAGACGCCATTAAAAATTCGATTAATTTGCCAACAAGAGAAAACTTAAAATTGATTGATTTTAAAAAAGTAATTAGTCGTTCATCTTATGGACGTGGTTCGAGATGTTCCAAGTCGCTTTGGTTGCATAGAAATCGATCAAAAAACACGAGAAGCCTCCCCAATGAAGGAAAGCTCATTAAGCTGGCTTCCAATCAACTGGTCGATGCTGCTGCACAGCTTTTTCAAACAGAGCCTTTCTTGTGCGCGCGTTTAAGTTTAGAAGAAAATAAAGATTGGGATGCTTCAGTGGCAGCAACAACAGCGGCGATTGAAAATGGAGAAACTGTTTTGGCGAACCCTTCTTTTTATGGAAATGATTTGATGTGCGACATTCACTATTTGCAAAAAAACAAATCGGGTTCATGGAAAGCGTTCATCGTCAAGTCATCAACCAAAGTTTCTGATAACAGTAAAGAAAAAGCAACTTTTCAACTGCATACTTTAAAAGAATCTGGACTTAAAATTTCTCACTTCTATTTTCTTACCATAAACAATAAATACAAAAGAGCTGAGAAATTAGACCACCATCAATTATTCAAAAAAACAGATATACTTCCGACACTAAATAAACTCGAAGCGCCACTTAAGGCTACAATTATAAAACTCCGTAAAACCTTAACGCTAGAGCAAGCGCCTGAAATACCCATTGGAGAATACTGCCTAAGTCCCTATAACTGTGAATTCAAATCTAACTGCTGGAAACATGTGCCTAAAGATTCGGTTTTCAACCTCAGGCGAGTGTCGAGAGAAACAAAATTTAAATGGTGGAACAATGGAATTCAAACCATCAACGAATTACAGCAATCAAAGTACGAAGCTGGTAGTTTACTATCTGAGACCCAAGGTGAAAAATATGTGGATCAGCTTGGATTAACTGAGTTCATGAGCCACATTAAGTTTCCAGTTTTGTTTTTAGATTTTGAAGCTTATTTACCGGCTTTACCCCCTTTTATTGGTGTGAAACCATTTCAAATCATCCCATTTTTATTTGCTGCGTATAAATGTGAGTCTATTGACCAACCCCCTAGTTTTCATTCGTTTATTGGAACTCCTAAAAAAGACCCAAGAAAGCAATTTGCACTGCATTTAATTGAAAAGTGCAGTAATGTGAATTCTATCTTGGTGTATGACCCAATGACAGAAAAAAAAGTCATTAGAGGCTTAATCAGAGAGTTTCCAGAATATGTTGTGGAACTTGAAATTATCATTAGTAAAATCATTGATCTTGCTATACCAATAAGAAACAAGCAATTTTACTTACCGGCAATGAAAGGGTTATCGTCTATGAAACATGTACTTCCAGCTGTAGATGCTTCAAATAATTACAATTCCTTATCTGTTCAGTCAGGAAGGGCAGCTTCGCAACTGTATCAAATTTTGTGCGACGAGCATCACGACAGAAACGAAGAACAGGAGCTGGATAATCTAATCGAATACTGTAAGATGGACGTTTATGGATTGGTTCAAGTTTACAATGCATTTCTTAAGGCTTTAGGTCGACCAATAGTTTCTTTTAATTAAGCCAAATTCAATTTGCAAGTTCCTTCCCAACGGGGAAGGTGCTATGCCAAAGCGTGACGGAAGGGGTTCCCAAGTAGGAATAGATTTCCTACGCCTGAACTTCGATTAGGCCTAGGTGGAAATGATCGTAAAATAGAATACGCATTAATTTAAACTTTGACTCTAATTAACACCACCAATCAGCAAGCATAAGAGCCGCTCACCTAGCTAATTTGATATATTTGTTTACTTCTAATCTAGGACTAAAATAAATTATGAAAGTCGTACTATTTGCTGGAGGTAAGGGCACTCGCATCTCTGAAGAATCTCACCTTAGACCAAAACCAATGATTGAAATTGGTGGAAAACCAATTTTGTGGCACATTATGAAGTCGTATGCGTCATTTGGACACACCGAATTCATTGTTTGCTTGGGTTATAAAGGCTACATGATTAAAGAGTATTTCTTAAATTATTTTAAGCACAATTCAGATGTTACAGTTGACCTTCAAACAAACAATGTAACTGTTCATGAGACTAACGCTGAGCCGTTTACAGTAACCTTAGTGGATACGGGTTTAGAAACAATGACTGGTGGACGATTAAAACGAGTTCAGAAATATGTAGGTAACGAACCCTTCATGCTTACATACGGAGACGGAGTTTGTGATATTGACATGGCAGATCAACTTGCATTTCACAAGAAGCATGGTAAGATTGCCACTATGAGTATTGTGCAACCGGGCAGCCGTTTTGGAATGATTGAAATTGACAAAGATTACAACGTAAAAGCATTTGCCGAAAAGCCAAAAGAAGATGGCGCTTGGATAAATGGGGGCTTCTTTATTTTAAACCCTGAAATATTCGATTATTTGCATGATGATGCCGATGATATTATGTGGGAACGTCAACCGCTAGAAGACATTACCGCTGCAGATCAATTGGTTGCCTACAAACACGGTGGATTCTGGAAATGCATGGACACCCTTCGAGACAATCAACAGCTGAATGAAATGTGGGATGAAAATCCTAAATGGAAAAATTGGTAAAAAATGAGTTTTGAAGAACTAAAATCGGTTTACGCAGGAAAAAAAGTTTTCCTTACAGGACATACTGGATTTAAGGGCACTTGGTTGGTTCTTCTGCTCAAGCAATTGGGCGCAGAGGTTAAAGGCTATTCCTTGCCTCCATTAGAACACAATGCCTTGTATCATCAGGTTCGAGCCGAGCTGTATTGTGAAAGCGTAATCGGTGATATCCGAAACCGCGAAAAACTACACCGAGAAATTGAAAAATTCAAGCCCGACTTCATTTTCCACATGGCAGCGCAAGCATTGGTGATAGACTCATACATCAATCCTGTAGAAACTTTTCAGACCAATGTAATGGGAACTGTGCACGTATTAGATGCCTTGCGTGATTTGAATCACCCGTGCAAGGGTATAATGATAACTACCGACAAGGTATACGAAAACCAAGAACGTGAAGCCCCTTACAAAGAGAGTGAGCCATTAGGAGGTTACGACCCATACAGTAATTCTAAAGCCTGCTGTGAATTAGCCATCAGCAGTTATCGATTATCCTTCTTTAATCCAGAACAATACGATGAACATAAAATTTCTATTGCTTCGGTTCGTTCTGGAAATGTAATCGGCGGTGGAGATTGGAGTGAAAATCGAATTCTTCCAGACATTGCTCGAGCGCTAATTGCAGACGAAATTATTTTAGTAAGAAACCCTAATTCGGTAAGACCATGGCAACATGTGTTAGATCCTTTGCATGGATATCTTATGCTCGGCGCTAAAATGGAACAGGAGCCAGTAAAATATGCTCAAGCCTACAATTTTGGTCCCGAACCAAAAGAAAGAATGAATGTTCAGGAATTGGTCGAAACAGCCATTGAAAGTTGGGGCTCAGGAAACTATGATGTTAGTGCCGATCCTAACAAATTGCACGAAGCAGGTTTATTGAGATTAAATATTGATAAGTCAAAAAAAGAACTCGGTTGGGAACCAAAATACAACGCAAAAGAAGCGGTTCAAGAAACAATAGCTTGGTATAAGGCATCAAAAGCTGAAGAAGGTATTAAAGCTTTTACTGAAAACCAAATCGCTAAATTTTTTAACGATTAATGAACACCTTTACTCCAACAAAAATTAAGGGTGTTTTTGAAATCGATTTTTTCAACATTAGAGATGACCGTGGAGCCTTTGTAAAAACATTCCACGCAGAAAAACTAAAAGCGCAAGGACTCGAAACCGATTTTAAGGAAAGTTTTTATTCCGTTAATAACAAAAACGTAATTCGGGGAATGCATTTTCAAACACCACCGGATGATCACGCCAAAATTGTGTATTGTACTTCCGGTAGTTTGATTGACGTTGTAGTTGATATTCGAAAAAACTCAACAACCTACGGACAATTTATTACTGTGGAATTGAGCGGTAACAATGCAAAGGGAGTTTACCTTCCTACGGGAACTGCACATGGGTTTTATGTAAAAGAAGACAACACTTGCATGGTATATTTAACGAGTACAGTGAACAGCCCAACAAATGACGGAGGCATTCGATACGACTCTTTTGGCTTCGATTGGCCAACAAAAAACGGCATTCACTCTGAGCGCGATATTCTATTTCCAACGTTAACAGATTTCAATACTCCATTCTAATGAAGCACCTTTTTCTGTTAGGACTCATTATAGTAACTTTTTTATCTAAACCAGTTATTGCACAACCAATTAATTTATCGCCAGACGCAAAAATTAGCCTGCTAACCTGCGGACCTGGAAATGACCTCTACTCTATTTTTGGGCATACCGCCATAAGGATTAAAGACCAAGCGCAAAATATTGATGCAGCTTTCAATTATGGAACCTTTGCTTTTTCTGAAGATTTCTACTTTCAGTTTACAATGGGTAAACTCAATTACCGTCTGGCAATTGAACCATATAGTGGTTTTGTAGCAAGCTACCAATACGAAAATCGTTGGGTTAGAGAACAGATTTTAAACTTGGACTCTACTCAGAAGCAGCAAGCATTTGAATTTCTCATCAATAATGCAAAGCCAGAGAACAGTTACTACCTCTACGATTTCTTTTACGACAATTGCAGTACGAGACCACGTGAGGTTTTTGAAAATGTTCTGGGAGATCAATTAAAATTTAATTTTTTGGCCTTAGAAAAGGAAAAGACTTTTCGAAATATGATTGACCTTTACCTGCGCCAAATGCCTTGGTCTGATGCTGGAATCGATCTTGGGCTGGGAACACCTTGTGATAAAGTTTGTACGCCAAAGCTTAAAACATTTCTTCCGGATTATTTAATGGATGAATTTGATAGAGCAACCATAATTACCGAAGATGGCGAAATCTCATTAGTGTCGGAAAATAAACTCATTGTAGATGCTCGACCTTTTGTTGAGGAAGGGTTCAAATGGTTTCATCCAATAGTATTATTCCTCGCATTTATTATATTGCACGAATTGATTCTAATGACAAAAGTTCGCTTTTTGATAGGCACTTTTGATGGTTTACTCTACACTGCACTAGGGGTCGCTGGCTGTCTTATTTTCTTTTTGTGGTTTATTACAGACCACAATGGCACAAGGCCAAATTGGAATATACTTTGGGCAATGCCACTGTACTTTCCTTTTGGAATAGCATACCTCATTGCACCCAAGGTCAAAATTTTGAATTGGATGATGCATGGCATTAACGCCCTCTTGCTTCTTTGCTTGCTATTTTGGGCAATTCTACCGCAAAACTTGAATGAGTTTTACCTTCCTATCGTCGTGTGGTTATTCTATCGAAACTCTGATCGTTTAGGTTGGTTTAAAATGGTAAAAAATCGATTTCGGTCAACAGTTTAAATCAGCGTGTAATCCATTAAGGTGAAGCAAAACTTAGTTTTTTTATTAAAATAATAGTTTCCAGAATCCATTTGATGCTACTGCGCTATTCGCTTCGTTGAATAGTACTTAAGCTAAGCCTAGTTTTAAGATGCTTAAGCAAGTGTTAATGCATAGAGAAAGCTATTTTTGCATCAAAATATTAATTATGATTCAACGCATTCAGTCTGTTTATTTGCTTGTATCCGTTATTCTTACCGTATTGTTTGCTTTTTTAAGCTTTGCAAATTTCGAAGTAAATGGTAGTTTGTATTTTATGAAAGTAATGGGTCTCTATTATCAAGATACAAATGCGGTACTTTTTGAAGCACCAAATATGAGCCTAAGCGCAGTTGTTTTCTTTAGTGTTCTACTTACTATTTCCGCGATATTCAATTTCAAAAAGAGAAGCCTTCAAATTAGGTTAGTAAGCTTAAGTGTTGTAGCTCAACTTGCTAGTGTAGGTCTAGTTTTCTTTGCGATATCCACCTTGCCAGATGGAATTCTTGAAGGAACTTTGCCCCAAGTTAACTATACGTTTGCTAGCTTTTTGCCTATTGCTGCTGTCGTATTCTTAGTGCTTGCCTTGCGCGCAATCAAAAAGGATGAAAAACTCATTAAAAGTTTAGATAGAATTCGGTAGCCCCTTCTTTAACGGCTTTTAAGCTGCTTGTTCTAAATAAATCAAGACTTTTGTAGTCGATATGAGCATTTCAAAAAACTTACAAGAAATTAAAGATAGTCTAAACGCTGGAGTAACCTTAGTGGCTGTTTCTAAGACTAAACCAAATGAATCAATAGAAGAAGCCTACGGAATTGGCCACCATGACTTTGGAGAAAATAAAGTACAAGAGCTTTGCGATAAATACGAAGCACTTCCCAAAGCTATCAAGTGGCACCTCATTGGACATCTGCAAACCAATAAGGTAAAATACATTGCACCATTTGTGCATTTAATTCATGCAGTAGACAGCAGAAAATTAACTAAGGAAATTCAAAAACGGGCCGGCCAAAATGAAAGAACCATTGATATTCTGGTTCAAGTTCGCATTGCAAAAGAAGAAACAAAATTTGGACTTCCTTATGAAGAAGCAAGTGATTTACTTTCCGCTCTAAACGCCGGTGAATTCCCAAACGTTCGGGTTATTGGGTTAATGGGAATGGCTACCAATACCGAAAACCAAGAACAAATAAAAGAAGAATTTACAGGGCTAAAATCCTTTTTTCATAAGCAACAAAAGTTAAACCCAAACTTAACAGCATTAAGTATGGGCATGAGTGGTGACTACCAATTGGCTGTGGAATGTGGAAGCAACATGGTTCGCGTTGGAAGTGCAATTTTTGGTGCAAGAAATTACAATTAATGAAGGTGGTAAAAACTAAAGCACAACTAGCAAAACAAGAAGAAAGTCTAAGAAAGGTTTTTACTTCTAACGATGAAGAAAAAACGATAAAAGCGATAAAAAAACTTCGAGAAAACGGGCATCCCGATTTAATCGCACCGATTTTGGATTTATTAGCTGCAACAGAAAATGACAACGTTTTTAGTACCGTAGTTAGTCTGCTAAATGATTTAAAAGATCAAGGCGCTGCTCAACCGCTCATAGACGCTTTAAACGAAGAAAAATACGAAGGTATTCGAGTTTTTATTCTGCAAACCTTTTGGCAATCTAGATTAGATGCGCTTCCATTTTTAGATGAAATCGTAAACTTAGCCATCAAATCGGATTACATGGTCACATTAGAATGTTTGACCATTGTCGAATCTTTTAAAACAGCGCCTACCGACGAAGAGATCATTGAAGTAAATACCCAACTTAAGGATGCCATAATGGATGATCCTGAAAACAAGGAATTACTTGCGGGTATGATTGAGGCATTAAATGATTATATGATTGGCTAGCCCATTTTAAGCTTGGTTTCGGTGGTTATAAATTCCTTTAAATAACGATTTGATTTTGTAAAAACCGTTAATAGATTTTGTGCTTTTTCCAGAAGCTTACTTTAAATTTAGCTATTCAAAATAAAAAACTCAGGTTTATGGATTACAACAACTTTAGCACACTATCTAATTCAGTCAATGCGCTCACAAAAGAAGGGTAAAAAGAGAGCTTTAAAACTGAGAACAGCTGCATTGTGTCCTTGCAATCAAAAAAACAATATTTACCAAGCGACCTTAATATTGTGCGGTCTTACCGATTTGATGGCATGACAAACCCTGCTGATGAAACTGAACTCCTTGCAGTAAAAGCAAATGACGGTTCAAAAGAAACGATTATCTTGTCTCATAGCACTTTACATAATCACGATGTAGAGGTGATTAATAAAATTCCGCATTCCAAATAACAGTCAATATTTCTAAGGTTGAAGTTTGAAGTTGTTTTCCTGTTTTTGAATAAAAACAGGTCAATAATGTATCAAAACATTCGTAAATCGCTCAAAATTGACTCAAAATTGAAGTTTTTACTTAAATCTCCATAAAATATATCGCTATTCCTTAAGCTTGTTATACTATGGGGGCAATCTAATTTTATCTATGACTGAAACAAGACTCTTTGACCCATTAAACAAACCAACTGATGCTGAAAAATCTGAAATTGTCAATTTTTTATTCGAAAACTTGGAGGAATATGGGGATCCAAAAAAAGACATTGAAAAAGCGATAAACTATTCCCTGAAGGAGTTTACCTCATTTGGTGGTTTCATTCTTTGTCTATATGCTGGAAGTCAAATCAAGGGTGCCGTAGTAATAAACCACACAGGTATGGGTGGTTACATTCCAGAAAATATTTTAGTATATGTCGCTGTAAACAAACATCATAGAGGCGAAGGCTTGGGTAAAAAAATAATGAAACAGGCTATTGAACATGCTACTGGAGATATTGCCCTTCATGTAGAAGCTAACAATCCAGCAAAATTTTTATACGAGCTAATGGGGTTTACAAATCCTTATTTAGAAATGCGCTTGAAGAAATAAACTATGGGTATTCATATTGTCGATTTATCGATATTTATTGCTTACCTAGTTTTTATGTTGGGCTATAGTCGCTCGTTGAGTAACCAAGGCAAAGTGCTTATTAACGGGGCGCGCTTTGATGTGGTTGGAACCGTAAATATGAGTATGCTAGCTGTTGATGTAACATCAAATGAATCTGTGAAAAAAGGTGATGAGGTAGTTTTAATTGGAAAGCAGAACGAGCAAGAGCTTTCGGTATCATCTTTTAGCGATTTCAGTCAATTGATTAACTACGAATTGCTCACTCGTTTCCCGCAAGATATTCCGCGAATAATAACTAAATACCTATGGCAGAATTGATTATACAAACCGAAAAAATTAAAGAAAACATAAAGACGCTCAGTTCTTTTTTCGCTAAGCACGACATTCACTGGAGTTTGATTACTAAAGTGTTTTCAGGTGATAAAGAGTTTTTAAAAAATTTACTGACTGATGACGTTATTGAAAAAATAAACGCAGTTGGTGATTCACGCATAACCAGCTTGAAAAATTTAAAGGCGGTAAATCCTAATATGAGCACGATTTACATTAAGCCTCCAGCAAAAGAGTATGCCGAAGATTTGGTGAAATATGCTGATATCTCCTTAAACAGCTCTTTCAATACCATAGAGGCTATTAATGAGGCAGCAAAAAAAATGGATAAGATCCATGAAATCATAATTATGGTGGAGTTGGGTGAATTGCGCGAGGGAGTGCAGCGCGCAGACATCATGAACTTTTACGAAAAAGTATTTAAGCTCTCTAATATAGAAGTCGTCGGTATTGGCTCTAACTTGGGTTGCATGTACGGCGTAGAACCTTCTTACGATAAATTGCTCCAATTGGCTTTATACAAAGAGTTGATCTCAGCCAAATTCAATAAAAAATTGAAATATATTTCTGGTGGAACATCTATTACATTACCCCTAATAGAAATGGGCACTTTACCCAAAGAAATTAACCACTTTAGAATAGGCGAAGCTGCATTTTTCGGACTAAGTCCGTTAGATAACAAACAGTTTAATGGGTTGCACACCGACACATTTGAGTTTTCGGCGAATATTATTGAGTTAGAAGAAAAGAAGATTGTGCCTGAAGGCATAATAAGCGATGCTAACATTGGGCACACAGCCGAATTTGATGAAGAAAATATCAACGAAACTTCGGTAAAAGCCATTCTAGATTTTGGCTTACTCGACGTCGCAAAAGAAGATATAGAAGCTCAAGACTCGAGTCTATCCTTTGTAGGTATTACTTCTGATATGCTGGTAGTTGATTTGGGTAAAAATCGTACCAATGAGGGGAAAAGGAAATATAAGGTTGGAGATGAAATACTATTTACCCCCAACTATATGGGTGTTGCACGATTGCTGAGTTCTAAGTTTATTGGAAAACGCTTTGAGTAAATTTTAAATAAACAAGGAGCGTTTATTAATAATTCCCACTTTGCTTTCTACTCAATATCTTTAATTTATCTTCATCAAGTGTTTGGTCAATTTTCCATCCACCTTTAAAAAAACCCATGAAAAAAGCAATTGAAACCTTATTGATCGCCAGTGCAGTGCTAATTCTATCCTCCTTTTCTAGCGAAAAAACAACAAGTTTTATAGGAACTTATGGAGTTTGTGATGATGATCCATCGCAAATTCAATTGATACTGAATGAAGACAATACCTTCACTTACCAAGATTTTTCAAATCCACATGCACCAGTTGATGTTAAAGGCAACTGGGAAATAAAAAACAGCCATCTTCTGCTAACAGACCATAACGCTTTGCGTTCTTTTCATTCCAAATGGAAACTGTCTAAAAAAGGAAAGATGATTAAGTCGAGAAATGGAATGGCTTTCTACACCCTGAGAAAAAAATAGATAACACGGTAGCCTAAACTTTGGACTATCTCTGAAGAATTGACTGGAATAAACAAGTAAATTAGAAATAGTTAGGAGTTCATGTTGAAGGATTTCTAATCTTTGCGCCATGATCTCTGACAACCTAACGGAAGCAAAGCGAGTTTTAGACAGCAATAACCTTGTAGCTATACCTACTGAAACCGTTTATGGGCTCGCAGGAAATGCTTATAATGTTGAGGCAGTTGAAAAGATTTTTGCTCTCAAAAAAAGGCCACATTACAACCCGTTAATCGTTCATATAGCAACTGCCGACCAACTAAATCAGGTCGCTAAAGCTATTCCTGAAGCGGCACTTACCTTGGCACTGGAATTTTGGCCTGGGCCATTGACCCTAGTGTTAAAAAAGCAATCCATTATTTCTGATGCAGTGTCCTCAGGAAAAGATACGGTTGCGGTTAGGGTTCCTAATCACCCTTTAACCTTAGAACTTTTAAAACGGATTGATTACCCGCTTGCAGCGCCAAGCGCAAACCCTTTTGGATCTATAAGCCCCACAAATGCCAAGCACGTGCGCAGTTACTTTGAAAATCATTTGGAGCTAATACTGGATGGCGGCGACTGTGAAAGAGGTATTGAATCGACTATTATAGGTTTTGAAAATGAAACACCTGTGCTTTATCGGCTTGGATCTTTGGCATTAGAGCAGATTGAAGATAAAATAGGAAGAGTAATCGTTAAAAATCAAAACAATGATGCTTCACCGGCTTCTCCCGGAATGCTTTCTCGTCATTATGCCCCTGCCACAACTACTTATGTTACAGATGAAATCGAAAAGCTCCTAAAGGCTCATTCAGATAAAAAAATAGGCGTACTGTTGTTTCAACATCAATTAAAAACCGTTGTTGAGCATCAAGAAGTACTTTCAACAGCTGGAGATTTAACCGAGGCTGCAAAAAATTTATACGCCGCCTTGCATCGACTAGATAGCATGAAATTAGATCTAATTATTGCTGAAAAACTACCCGATACTGGTCTTGGAAAAACACTAAACGATAAACTAAAGCGTGCTTCTAAAAGTGCGAATTTGTAATTTCGAACTATTAATGAGTACCCTAAAATATTTTATTTAGCATAGAACCAAATGCGTCTCATTATGTCTAAGTCCATATAAATGAATAAGTTCGAAAATAACTATTTACCCTATTTTCCAATTGTCGGCTTAGCTTTATATGTCCTAGTTTTTGCGTTTGCCGCTGCAGACTATCCTGGTGGTTCATTTAATTATCCCAATGCTATTGGTTATAGTTTTTCTCACAACTTTTTGTGCGATGTGATGCATCCCATCACACCTGGTGGAATTACAAATCACGCGCGGTTGTTGGCAATCATTTCGCACTTAATTCTGAGCCTTACCATGATTTCCTTCTTCTATGTCTTGCCAAAGATATTCCCTATAAAAAACCGAAATACAAAATTGATTGCCTTTTTTGGGGTAAGCACCATGACGGTTTTTATTTTTATGTATACCGACTATCACGATGAAATTGTAACCATTACTGGCATTCTAGGCACTATTGCACTAATTCCCTTCTTCATTGAATTACAGAATTCCAACAAAAAAGGATTGAAAAAACTGGTATACCTCTGTTACACATTGAGCATAATTGTCTTCTTTATTTTTGAGACTAAAATTGGATTCTACTACCTTCCGTTTTTGCAAAAAATCACTTTTGGAGTAGATGCTTGGTGGGTCGTTTGGTCTTGTCTTATTGTGATAAATAAAAATAAAACAGCACTAGCAATGGCGCCTCAGCCAGCAATTAAATAGGCAAGTTTTAAAACTCGCTCCACTTTATTAGCGTCCTTTAAAAACTTAGGCTAACTAATCCATTCCTAAGCGTTCCTTAATCGCTTTAACTTCCTTTTCCAGCTCCATATTTCTAGTATTCAATTGCTCTATAATTCGATTTGCATTCACCACAAACAGCTGCATTTCCTCCACTAAACCTTGAGTAGTAGCAATCGGTTTAGGTTTATGCACATCACCAAATAACGCAATTAAATTTACCGCGAGCACCTTACCTATAGTATCGAGCATCGTTAAACTCGGAGTTCGTTTTCCACTTTCTATTCGAGCAATGGTAGATTGAACACAGTTGCATTTTTCAGCAAGGTAGGATTGGGAAATATCTTTCTCGAGCCGGAGCGCGAGAATTATAGAGCCAATATCTTTTGGAATCATTTTATGCCTATGAGGAATAATATTATGCCTGAAAAGTACAATTTAGTACGCAGAATAAGTGAAATTAGTCTTTTAGATATGGCATAACCTAAAAGAATATGAGAAAAATGAAACTAATTTTAACGATAGCAATGGTTTTAACTGCTCTACTCTGCATGTTAAATTCTCCCGAAGAAAAGAAAGAAAACAACTTAAATAAAAGCGAATCAACACTTTCGACTGAAGTTCTAAAATAAACCGTCTTGCTTTTGTAACTCTAATACCTCTCAATAAAAGCAGCACAAAAAATAAAACACGAGGAATGTTGGAATAGAATAGCAGTTAGAAGGTACCTGTTTAGAATTTGAAAAATTAAATTGAGCAAATAAAAAAAAGGAACTCCACTAATTTGGAGTTTAAAACTTTTCAATGCCACACTTGAATTAGTGCACGTTTAGCCAGCTAACCAACCCAGCACATTCTTCTCCACCCTACTTTCAATCCCTGAAATATCTCCTTTTACAAAAGCTTTACCCGTAATGTTTTCGAACAACTCAATATAACGCTCAGAAACCAGCGTTACAAACTCGTCGGGCATATATGGCATAGTTTGCCCTTCAAGGCCCTGAAAATCGTTCTCCATGAGCCATTCACGTACAAATTCCTTGGAGAGTTGCTTTTGCTTTTCGCCTTTGGCTTGCCGTTCTGCATAACCCTCTGCATAAAAATAGCGGCTGGAATCTGGAGTATGAATCTCGTCAATCAAACGAATAGTGCCTTCAGCATCGCGGCCGAACTCGTATTTGGTATCTACCAAAATTAAATCTCTCGCTGCAGCTAACTCTGTTCCACGCTGAAAAAGTTGACGTGTATACTCTTCCAACATCACATAATCAGCTTCCGAAATAATGCCTTGTTTGATTATCTCTTCTCTAGCAATATCTTCGTCGTGCCCTTCCTCTGCTTTGGTAGCTGGGGTGATTATTGGTTCTGGAAATTTATCATTTTCTTTCATGCCATCAGGCATTACAACACCGCACAAAATGCGTTTTCCAGCTTTGTATTCACGCCATGCATGCCCGGCTAAATAACCTCGTATCACCATTTCAATCGGGAACACCTTACAGGTTTTTCCTAACGTCACACTAGGGTCTGGAGTTGCCATTTTCCAATTCGGAACAATGTCAGTAGTAGCGTCCAACATCAACTCAGCGATCTGATTCAGCACTTGCCCTTTGTAAGGAATGCCTTTTGGTAATACATAATCAAAAGCCGATATACGATCACTCGCTACCATAACTACCAGGTTGTTTTCCAAGGTATAAACCTCTCGTACTTTTCCTTTGTAATGATTTAGCTGTCCAGGAAAATTGAAGTTGGTAGTTCCGAGTGTGTTACTCATTGTATTTCTTTTTAAAAGTTACTATTATCCTATTTCTTCATTCCCAGCTCGACTGGGAATCTCACTTCAAAAAGAGATTCCCGATTTCTCGGGAATGACGAAGGGTGAAAATATATTACAAATTCTAAAACATTGTTTCCAAACTCCAATGATTCGTTCAATTCTAATTTTTTAAATTATCAGTGGATGTTTCTTCAAATTTTTGATATCGATCGATAATCTTGCGCACCAATCTATGACGCAGAACATCTGCCCCAGTCATATGGATAAACGCAATACCATCTACTCCTTCTAAATATTCAGAAGCTTGAATCAAACCGCTCTTTTGTTTGGGAGGTAAATCGATTTGAGTACGATCGCCTGTAATTACAAATTTCGCCGATTTCCCCATTCGAGTTAAGAACATTTTTAGCTGGCTTTCGGTGGCATTTTGAGCCTCGTCGAGAATAACAAAAGCTTTATCTAAAGTACGGCCACGCATAAAAGCAAGTGGCGCAATTTGTATAACTCCCTTGTCAATAAAGTCGTTCAACTTCTCTGAGGGAATCATGTCTCGAAGTGCATCGTATAAAGGTTGCAAATAAGGGTCTAATTTCTCTTTTAAGTCTCCGGGAAGAAAACCTAAATTCTCCCCAGCTTCTACAGCAGGCCGTGTTAGAATTATCTTTTTTACTTCTCTATCTTTTAAAGCTCTTACGGCTAATGCAACTGCAGTGTATGTCTTTCCAGTTCCTGCAGGACCAAGAGCAAACAACATATCGTGTGTCTCAATCTGCTTAACCATTTCCAGCTGATTTGGAGTACGGGCTTTTATCTGCTCACCATGAACACCGTGCAGAATAACTGCATTGTCAGATTCATCTGGCTTACTACCGCCATCTACGGCAATCATGGCTTCAATATCCTTTGGGTGCAATTGGTTGTATTTCTGATAAAACTTGTACATGCTGTGTACAATTAATTCCAGCCTATCCATTTCGGTATCGCTACCCATTATTTTAATGGTGTTGCCCCGTGCAATTATTCTTAGCTTCGGAAAATAGGATTTTAGTAAATCTATGTTGCTGTTTTCTGTTCCAAATATTTCTACTGGATTAACAGCTTCGAATTCAATTACTCTTTCTTGCAAGTATACTGATTATGTGATATTTATATAAATTACCTCAACCATAAATTAAAGCTCGATAAACGTCAAAATATGGCGAAGCATTTGTTTATTTTTGCGTCTAGGCAAAGATATTTAAACTAAAGGCAATTACTAGTTTTTACTCATGGCAATCGTTACGCTAACTACTGATTTTGGATACAAGGACTATTACGCAGCAGCCGTAAAAGGAACGCTGTATACATTGTTTCCTGAAATCAACATTGAAGACATTAGCCATGGTATAAGCAAGTATAATATTTTAGAAGCGGCCTTTGTGCTTAAGAATGCTTACCGACACTTTCCAAAAGGCAGTATACATATCATTGGCGTAATGACCCATACACGCGATGCATTACTAGAACAAAATGAACAAATTGAAGCTATCGATCATGTTGCTCTAGAGTACGATGGTCATTATTTTATCGGTGCTGATAATGGTATTTTTAGTTACTTATTGGAATTTGCTCCTGACAAAGTGTTTACACTTACTGTTCAAAAAGATACTGCAAAGGAATCCTTTCCTACTAAGGATGTTTTTGCAAAAGCGGCAGCACATTTGGCGCGCGGCGGAACCTTAGAGGTTTTAGGAACATCGAGAAATTCGCTCAACCAAGGAGATATTATTCAGGCAAGGTCTGAGGGTGAGAATATTCGCGGAGAGGTAATTTATGTAGATTCTTTTGGAAATGCAATTACCAACATAACGGAATCGCATTTTAATCAATTGGGAAAAGGGCGTGATTTTACCATTTCCACCAAACTGAGAGGCTACAATATTCGGAGGCTGAGCAGTAACTACCATTCTACTAAGGAAGGCGAACGATTGGCCTTATTCAACTCTTCAGGTTACTTGGAAATTGCTATGAACTTGGGACACTCTTCAAACTTAATGGGACTTAAGGTGAACGATGTTGTTCGCGTTGAATTTGCAGAATTATGATCACACGTATCGTCAAAATGACCTTTAAACCAGATTCGGTTGAGGATTTTCAAGCGTTATTTGATAAACACAAACAGGAGATAGCTCAACAGCCAGGCTGTAAGAAACTTTCTTTATTGCGCGATATCAACAACCCAACTGTTTTCATGACATACAGCTGGTGGGAAAGTCAAGAGGATCTTAATAATTACCGACACTCAGATACCTTTGGAATAGTTTGGCCAGCAACCAAAGCACTTTTTTCCGAAAAGCCAGACGCTTGGAGCGTTGAAGAGCTTGTAATGGTAAACTAACACTAAACTAAAAAAGTAATTTTCCTTACTTTTTTTCAAACCCAGCAAACCTTAGGTTTGTAAGGTGATAAAAGAACTCCTCCAAACAAAGTTTATTGGACAAATTGGCCTTCTTATAATTGGCTATTCTTTGATAGCTCTAGCTATCCCTAGAGTAGAATTTATTTCATTTATAGCAGTATATACCGCGCTTTTCGTTGGCTATTTTTACCTCATTCAAAGTAAGCTCAGTATTTCGTCTATCTTTATTATCGGTATAATTTCTCGACTAGTATTCCTCTTTGAAACCCCTTCATTAAGCGACGATATTTATCGCTTTCTTTGGGACGGCCGGCTTTGGGTGCAAGGTGAAAATCCATTTCAGTTTATACCGCAATACTTCAATGAAAACCCTGGCGATTTAATTGGGCTCAAGGAATTGTATCCGCACCTAAATTCTCCGCAGTACTTTGCCATTTACCCCCCTATCAATCAATTCATTTTTGGATTAGCTGCGCTTATAGCTCCCCTAGGATTTTTCAAGGCTCAATTGGTCATTAAGTTAGTTTTAATCGCTGGAGAGGTATTGCTTTTTCAATATTCAATTAAACTGCTAAAACACCTCAATAAAAAGCCTGAACTAGTCGCGTTGTACTTTTTAAACCCCTTGGTAATTATAGAAATATCGGGGAACTTACATTTCGAAGGACTAATGGCCACTTTTCTAATCATGGCATTTTATTATCTCAAAACAGATCGTTGGGCGGTATCGGCAATTTTCATGGCATTTGGAGTCTGTACCAAGCTAATTCCTTTGCTTTATTTACCGCTCCTCGTACCTGTTCTAGGGTTTATCAAAACCACTCAATACATAAGTGTTGTGGCTATTATTTGCGCTTTACTTTTTGCCCCGTTTCTCAATTTTGAATTGGCGCTGAATATGCTCAATAGTGTTGATCTCTACTTTCAGAGTTTCCAATTTAATTCTTTCGTCTACAGCATTCTAATGGATGTCGCTGGTAATGAGAGTAAAAAATGGATTGCATTTACATTGGCACTCATTCCCGCAATAGCGGTGTTGCGTTTAGCTTTTAAAAAAGCCAGTTTTAACGATTTGATTCACCGCAGCTTCTGGATCCACTCACTTTATTATCTTTTTTCCGCCGTAGTACACCCTTGGTATTTAGTGACTTTGTTAGCGCTGAATACCTTTCAAGAATTCAAGTATATTATAGTCTGGAGCTACTTAATAGGCCTTACTTACTTCACCTACAGAACTCTGCCTTACGAAGAAAGTAGCTTTATAATAGCATTTGAATACGTGATTGTAATTATTTGGGGATTAATTGAATTTTTTAGAAGTCGACGTCAGCAAACTATTGCAACTCATTAAACTATATTTGGAGCAAGTATGCAGCAAACAAAACCGATTAGTTTATTAAAGTCTTTCTCACCAATACTTGTTTTAATTCCCTTGCTTGCGGCTAATGTTTTTTTCTTCGGTGACAACAGTTTAGGAGGAGCAAATCAATTGGCTCTTCTGCTAGCTGCAGCGGTTGCCACATTAATTGGATTTAGTCAAGGCTTATCGTTTGAAACCATCTTAGAACACATTAAAAACGCCATCAATTCTACCTTAGGTGCAATTATTATTTTGCTTTTAATTGGCGCTCTGGCAGGAACTTGGCTCATTAGCGGAGTTATTCCAGCACTCATTTATTACGGACTTCAAATCGCTCATCCCTCCTATTTTCTGGTTGCGGCTTCGGTAGTTTGTGCCATTATATCGGTAGCTTCTGGAAGTTCTTGGAGCACTATTGCTACTATTGGGATTGCCTTACTTGGAATAGGAAAGGCTCTAGGATTTAGCGAAGCAGTTGTTGGCGGAGCAATTATAACTGGCGCATATTTCGGAGACAAGATGAGCCCATTGAGCGATACAACCAATTTAGCAGCAGCAGTAAGCGGCGCGCATTTATTTGATCATATTCGTTACATGTTTTATACTACTGTGCCTTCGTATATTATCAATCTTATTCTCTTTTTTATCATTGGGTTGAATTATACGCCTGAGTCGAGCGCGATTGGCTTGGAGGAATTAAACAGCGCATTAATCTCCAATTTTAATATCACGCCATTTCTATTTTTAGTGCCAGCCCTCGTAGTTTTTCTAATCATCAAAAAGGTGGACCCAATTCCCGCTTTATTTGTTGGCGTTTTAAGCGCTGCGTTATGTGCAATTATTTTCCAACCAGAACTATTGGAAAGGCTTGGTGGTAAATCAAATTATTTTCAAAACAGCTATTATGTATTGTTTTCTGCCGCGGGCTCTGAAACCAGCATACAAACCGGAAATGCAGCTTTAACCGATTTGCTAAGCTCGGGAGGAATGGCTGGAATGTTAAATACCGTTTGGCTCATTATCTGCGCTATGGTTTTTGGTGGAGCTATGGAGGCTATTGGAGCATTAGAACGCATTGCAGGCTGGTTAATAGCAGGAGTAAAATCGGTCGGCGGCTTGGTTGCAACGACCGTAGGGTCTTGCCTTTTTATCAACCTAACAGCAAGCGACCAGTATTTAGCTGTTGTTGTTCCCGGAAGGATGTATAAAAATGCTTTTGATGCCAAAGGCTTAGCACCCGTTAACCTAAGTCGAACTTTAGAAGATAGCGGAACCGTAACCTCGGTTTTAATTCCTTGGAATACCTGCGGCGCGACTCAAAGTGCGGTGCTTGGGGTAGCAACTTTTGTGTATTTACCTTTTTGCTTTTTCAACTACCTCAGCCCATTAATGTCCATTATTTTTGCAGCGTTTGATATCAAGATTAAACGCAAGGCAGCAAAAGCTTAAATGATTAATTATGAAAAAACTAATTCTTGCATTTGGAATATTACTCGGTTCAATTACCGGTTTTTCTCAACTCGATTCTTTAAAAGAAGGCTTCTCTCAGCAATTTGCAGTTGATTTTTATTACAGCTACGATTTCAACGAGCCATTCAATCATAATCGCCCAGATTTTTTATACCAATACAACAAGCACAACCAAATGAGCATTAACATGGCTTTAGCTGATTTCTCTTATGTGAAAGGTAAAATGTCGGCTAACATTGGATTGAATTTCGGAGACTTCCCATCAGCAAACATGGCGCACGAACGCCAACTTCTAAATGCACTCTATGAAGCAAATGTCAATTATAGGTTCACAGAAGACTTAGAATTAACAGTAGGAATGTTCTCCTCGCACATGGGTTTTGAATCTGCCTTATCATTCGATAATTTATTGACCTCACATTCCTTAGCAAGTGAATGGACTTCCTATTACTTAGCCGGCGCCAAATTGGGTTATAAGCCTTTTAAAAAATGGTATTTCTCATTTACAATTGCTAATGGAAACCAAAATATTACCGAATCAGATGCAAATACCAACAAGGCCATTGGAGGGCAAATCACATTTACGCCAAACGATAAGCTAACGATTAATTACAGTAACTTGTACAGTAATGACGCGCCAGATAGCACTGCTGTATTTGTATTCTACAACAACTTCTACATAACTTATAGTCCACTTGAAAAGCTGGATTTAGTTGCTGGGTTTGATTATGCTTTTGCCGATAATCGAGTAACTAACACGCAATCAGAACTGTTTGTAGGTAGTTTTTTAGCGCGTTATTATGTATTTGATAAGTGGGCCGTTGCTGGGCGATTTGAAGCCTATAACGACCCCGATGGAATATACATGAGTCCCGTTGCCGGCAAATTTGAAGTCCTCAGTTATTCTGGTGGATTAGAATATTTTGCAACCGATAATATCAAATTCAAATTAGAAGGTAGAGCCTTTAGTAATACCTCTCCTATTTTCAGATACGATCAAGGTGTTAATCAAGCTAACCTTGGTGGGGTTGCCTATATCGCAAATAATTCGAATATTTTGTTTAGCGTTCAAGCGAAGTTCTAGTGTCAACATCTGCTACAACTCCTTTAGCCGAACGACTGCGTCCAAAATCATTGGATGCATACATTGGTCAACAGCATTTGGTTGGGAAAGGCGCCGTTTTGCGCAATTCCATAGATTCGGGTCTAATTCCTTCTATAATTCTTTGGGGACCTCCAGGAGTTGGAAAAACAACCTTAGCATCGATTATAAGTCAGACGCTCAAAAGACCATTTTATATTCTATCGGCAATTAACTCCGGTGTTAAAGATGTGCGAGAAGCGATTCAAAAAGCTGAAAAATCACAATTTTTCGGAACCAATAATCCGATTCTTTTCATTGACGAGATTCACCGCTTCTCAAAATCACAACAAGACTCCTTGTTGGGTGCAGTTGAAAAAGGAACCGTAACGTTGATTGGAGCTACAACCGAGAATCCTTCTTTTGAAGTTATTTCTGCGCTGCTCTCTCGATGTCAAGTTTATGTTTTAAAATCGTTTGAGAAAGCCGACTTACAAGACTTACTAAAATCAGCATTAACCACTGACGAATACTTGGGCGCGCAGAAAATTGAAGTTAAAGAAGAAGAAGCATTGTTTCGATTAAGCGGTGGTGATGCACGTAAAATGTTGAATACGCTTGAAATTGTGGTAAACAGTTTGGCTGATGGCAAAAAGAAAATAACCATTGACAACGATAAGGTTATTAAGACCATTCAGCAAAACACAGCACTTTACGACAAAGCTGGTGAAATGCACTACGGTGTGATTTCCGCATTTATTAAGTCCATGCGTGGTTCTGACCCTAATGCAGCTATCTACTATTTAGCCAGAATGGTTGAAGGTGGCGAGGATCCGAAATTTATTGCGAGACGCATGCTCATTTTTGCTTCAGAAGATGTTGGGTTGGCCAACCCTACTGCCCTAGTAATGGCAAATACTTGTTTTGATGCAGTGGCTAAAATTGGCTATCCAGAATGCGATATCATACTCAGTCAAACGGTTATTTATTTAGCGACCTCACCAAAAAGCAACTCAACATACAAGGCTATAAGAGAAACTAGAAAGTTTGTGCGGGATACTGGAAACCTTTCTATTCCGTTGAACCTAAGAAACGCACCTACCAAATTGATGCAGGAATTGGATTATGGAAAAAATTATGAATATGCGCACAATTATGAAGGTAACTTTGTGGAGCATGAGTTCTTGCCAGAAGAAATAGTTGGAAAAGCATTTTATGTTCCCGGAACAAACAAACGCGAGCAAGGAATACAATTAGACCTCAGGGAAAAATGGAAATCGAAATACGGATATTAGCATGGGATTAACGAACAACGATATACTCAAGAAAATTCGAGTTGCTCTTAAATTGAGAGACGATGATATTATTCGAATTTTGAAACATGTTGATTACGATATAACTAAGAGCGAATTGGGTGCGTTTTTCCGTGCAGAAGAACATACTAAATACATGGAGCTTAAAGATCAAATCCTAAGAAATTTCTTGAATGGGCTAGTGATTGAAAAGCGCGGTGTAATGGAGCGCAAAAAGCCCGAGGAAAACTCAGCGGCAAGAAAACCTAAAGCACCTGCACCTGCTGCTAAAAAACCAGCGTTTAAATCCAAACGAAAGCCTTTTGCTGGTGAAGAAGGAAAAAAAATTGAACGAAAAAAAAGACCTAGAATTGATTAATGAATTGAACGAAAAATAAAAGAATAATGGAAAACCCCTCATTTTATCACCTACTTACCTTTCTGTACATAGGCTTTGCCAAGCTTTCTAATAATGAAATCACATTGGCTCAGGAAATGTCCATCAAACGAAAAATTGCCGAATGGCTCGATTTGAGTTACCGAAACGTTGACCAATATGAAATGATTATGCGTGAATCGCTTCAATGGTTTAATTCTTATCCTGAAGATGAGCAAAAAACGCATTTACTCATTATTGCAAATCAAATTGCCAATACAGATACCATTGACGAGATTGTAATTAAAAAGGTATTGTCAGAAATCAGAGATATAGCGGTATCAAATGGCGTATTCCAGCAGGAAGAAAAAATGCTGCATGATGAATTAGCCAAAATAATGGGCGTTAACATAAAAACAATTGACGACCACTGTGGACCACTTGAAAATTTGACTAAAAAGACTGAAGAAATTGAAGAAGCAGTAGCCATTAAAAACCAAACGATAGGCTTTCGTTATGGCAACTCGGATTTAAGCGAAGATGTTACTCCTCCAAAGGCAAAATCTAAAGGAAAGAAAAACAAGTAATCTTACTATAATTGATATATGGCAATGCAGTTATCTCTAACGTAAACAAGATTATTAATCCTTAATCTAAATTCAACTGCCCTAAAACAAGTAATTCACTTTAAGTCTAGGCATAACAGTAGCCACTATTTTCTCCGCAATCTCACCTTCTGTTGTAGTATAATCTCTAATATTTACAGGCATAAACCTAGGTGCAGACATGTATGGGTCGCCTTCTAGAGTCTGTCTAGTTAAATCTGTACTCACCGCATTGGACTTAGATTGAAATCTATAATTTATTCTAAATATCATACTGAAATCAATTTGTATTTGCTGAGCAACAACCCATGCATTTCCTGCCACATATTCAATTCCCAGGTGTTTTTCTTTCACTTCATAAGGCGATAAAAGCCCTTTACTAGCAAAGTCAACCCCACTGTTTACCTGTCCAAAAACGGGCGGCGAAACTTTGTTAGTGGACATACTTAACGCTAGGTTTAAACCAGAATACGAACCCGCTAATGCAGGCAAACCAATTCGAGTTCCTCTTCTATACCCAATTGAGAAAATTGAAAAATTAGACACTTGAGGAAACTTACTTATTATTAAAGAACTTTTATTAAAATCCTGTTTGCCAATAGAAAGAGAAGCCGCAAATGATAATTTTCGTTTTAAAGCACGATCATAACTCAGACCAAATGCTTTTTGAGTCAAGGGCTGTAATAGGTTAACAGATATCCTATTTTGCTTTCCAAAAAAACCTTTTCCACCGTCAAAATGCGCGATATATTTAGACCCACCATCACTTTGAGCAATAAGATTACATGTAAAAATAATTCCTGTGAGAATACTTAATACTATTTTCATTTTGCTTCCTCCAAATCTTTAGTTCTCAATTCCATCATGTCTCTATTTGTCTCAATCATTTGATACATTGTATTCTGAAGAAACACCTTATTCAGGTTAGCATTAATGATAATTTGATCGTAATAGTTAATTTGATTTTCGATATGAAAAGAGGTGTAATCCACTGCATAATAATCGAAGGTTCTTCCAAATAACCCTGAGACACCTCTCAACACTGGATACATATATGCATAAATCCACAAGCCATTCAGCGTACGATCTTTAAAGTTTAGATCGTAAACACGAAATCGTTCAATAGACCGTATTTTATAATTCGTGAAAGTGTACCACATGTTAGGCGATAGAATAAAAATGTCTTTTTTGTTAGAGTCCAATTTACTTAGAATCTCTTTGAACTTAATTTGTTCAGTACTTACCTTACCTTCAAATCCTGAACATAAACTTTCTTGCAAGTTGTTTTTCGAAATTTCATTTCCTAAGCCGTCGGTCATAGACAATACTGAGTTTAGGTAGACATATTCATCAAAGTTTTCTAATTTGATTGTAGATAAGTCCACCACTTCTTTCGTTTTAAACTCTTTCTCACAAAGGGAATTCATTGCTTCAACGTAAGTAGGTCCTCTTTCTATCGATTTAAACTTATTTGGTATCATTCCAAATCTAGTTTCTTTATAAAATCCAACATCAGGAATAACCACAACATCTCTGCCTTCAGTCAAAATTTGATTGTTTAACTGTTCAGTGAGCATCGCTTTGGCGTATGACCTATATAAAACACTGTCTTTAGCTAAATACTTGGCCAAATACATATCACGAGATTCATTTTCAAAATTGTACAAGGCAGCGGTCAAATACGATTCTTTATAGTCGTTCTTTTCGCCAAAATCCGTAAAATAAACCATAGCTTCCTCGTATGTATTAAAGGGCTTTTTATCGATTAGTTCTTTCGTGGCAATCTTTTCAATATTGGCTGAATCTCTTACTAAAAATGAAATATCCTGAAGAATTCCAAACTTAATTCCAAAATACTTTTCCAAGTTTTCGGTAAGAAATGGTTTGTCAGCGTTTTCATCATCAAGGTATAAAAACCGTCTCAACGATTCGTGCAGATAATAGAAATTCACCTCATCATTTGGATAAAACAAGTATTGTTTAAAGGAGGTTTCTATACATCCCCGAAAATCATTAGTCATTAGCATTTGACTCAGTTGCTCAATTCGAATGAGCTTTTGAAGCTCTTTAAAGTTTTCGCTTCCAACAATGTATTCCTTCAATTCTTCTTTTTCACCAACATTGTTTTCTAAGTAGTTTTCAAGATACTTTATGCGAAGCGCTGTTTCCGGATGGTCTGCCAGCACCTTGCTTTTCTTTAACAGCTTTTCTTTTTCCGAATCTTTCATTGATTGCAGGTATTCAGAAGACTCAATTTGTCGTTTTTGAATATCAATCATTTGCAAGAAATTGGAAGCGGCGTAAGAAACATCGTACCCAGCATTGTGCGCCATTATTATTCCGAGACTGTCGGCCGATTTTTCTTGTTGCTGATTCTTATGGCCTTCAGCCGCAGCCTTATAAAAATCAATACCCCCTAAATCTTGGTGCTTATTCTTTTGCTTTTTAATATCCTTTCGTCTTATTTTTCGGAAATAATCTGTCTGTGTATCGTCCTTTAAAAAATGGGATAATTCATGACCAATTATTGCTGCTAATGCTGCTTCATTTTCAGCACCTGCTAAAAGGCCTGTTGTTACGTAAATCTCAGGCTGCACCATTACATAGGCGTTGTAATGCGTTTCAGTAGTAAGGTAAACTCTTAAACCTTCACATTTTGATTGGTGTTCCGCAGGTATAATGGTTTGAAGGATCTCATTTAAAAATCTTCTGCCTCCTTCCAATCCATATAAATCATTCCAGACTCGAACATGGACTTTTTAGCGAAGGCATAATTTTCTGCGAATGATATTTTCTTTTTACGCCTTGCTCGTACTTTAATTGACCTTAATTCATCATATTCATTATGCACATCTACACTATATAAATCGGGCACTACAGAAGGGTAACGATATTTACTATAACCTCTTTCTTGAGTGTACAATTGAGCAAACATGAATATTGCCAATCCTGTCGCAATTAAATATCTAAACATACAAGGTGGGGGGAGTTAATTATGAATTTGGTGGCCAAAGATAGGGTTTGTTATTATTTTGAGATAAAACATTGCCCTTTTCTCGAAATAAATAATAATGCCTATCAATTCAATTCAGCAGATCTCTGCTGCTGCTATGCATTTCGATAGCATTCTCTGTAATTCTAATAGCTATCGGAATGAAAAAATTTACACATTATCAATTCACAAAACCTAAAAAAGCCCCATTACACTTGCTGCAAAAGGGCTTCTTTTTATTTAAGCAAATAAACTGAAATCTTACTTCTCTACTTTTGGATTTGCTGAAGATTTTTTTACCATTTCGAATTCTTCTTTAGCATTGCCAAGATCCAAAGGCTGATACATATTATAGGAGTCATCTTTTCCATAAGCCTCAGGATGCAAATACTTTCCTTTTTCATTTTGGTCTTTATCCACAACAGGTACAATTCTATTTTGATTTGCATAAGGGTCACTCCTAATTCCAGTAATCATCCAACTAACTTCCACATTTGGTTTGTCAGTCTGAATAACAAATTTATTTCCTTTTACTTTTTCTTTGATAATGCATTGGGCAAACTGACCAATAGGCGTTAGCTGATAACGATAATCCTTGTTGGCATTTTCAACGTAATCTGGCAATTCAACAGTAACAAATCCGTTTGCATCTGTTATAGCATTTCCATTGTATACGTTCATCATATCTGGACTTTCAACAAAACTGTGTACCAAAAACTTATTTTCTGGATCATCTGGGTGGTCAATTTTAAAGGTACCAGACCCTTTACTAATTGAACCTGTCACAACTAAGTTACCTTCTACTCTGGTATTACCTATAAATCGGCCAGCCATAGAACCTGCAATACCGGCAACCTCAGAATACACTCCATAATTAACAGAACCAGCATCATCCTTTGCATAAGCTCTAACAGCAATATTGGTATCAGCTCCAAACGCATATGCATATGAACCTATATTCTTTTTACTTCCTGTAACACTTCCATATGCAAAATCAGCGCTACCATAATTCGTATTACCAGTACCATAATTCAAACTAATAAAACCATAATTTGTATTAGAGTGTCCTGCTGCTTCTCCCAATACTCCAGCATTATATCCTGTAGTAGAATTTCTTGTTGGAATAGCAATTCCTAGCACACCTTGATTAAAAACTGAACTTGTTGAATTTCCATTTCCAAATACGCCCCTATTTGCAGAATTTGCTGCACTGCTTGTACTTTGGGCTAGTCCATATGTTCCAATATTATTAAGGCCAGAACCATTTGCAGTTCCATAAACTCCGTAATGAACGCCTGTACCAGTACTTCCACTACCTTCTGCTGTTCCTTTAATGCCATATTGATCAGTATTATTTGAGCTACTTGATTTTGCAAAAGCATTTATTCCAATGTTTGAACTATCATTTAATGACTCCGCATAAATTGCATTCCCGCTTCTTGTTCCAGTAGATTTTGCCCACAAGGCGGTACCTAACCCATTTTTTGCATCAACACTGGCCAAAACACCAACATGATGATCGGCAGTGTCGGAATTTGCACGTACAAAACCTTTAACACCATAATTCTTTGAACCGTTCCAAGAAAAAGCATCAATTCCATAATTCACTTGATTATTTCCATTTGCAAAAGCTTCAACACCAACATTTGTAGTAGCATTTCTTGCGTATCCACCGACTCCATAATTAGTGCCTGAAGAAATTCCGCTAGAAGTACCATCCACTGCTGTATTGTATGCATCCGTTCCTTTTACATCAGAATAAATTCCAGCATAATCACTACCAGAAGTTGTATTGGTTATTCTAGATTGCATTAAAAATCCATTTTTATAATCTGAGCCAGTATGTGCAACACTATCATAGATGTGAAGAGGATGCTCTGGTGAATCGTGACCAATAGCGACATTTCCAGTTTCAAAATACAAGTCGTTTGAATTTTGCAGCCAGTTTATAAGGTATGTGAAGGTAACAAAACCACCTCCATTATTAAGGTATAAGGTATCGTTAGAAGATATCAATTGTTGAATTTCGTTGGTAGAATCATTATCGTTATTTACTGCTACTGGAAGAACTGCAAACCCACCATCAGATAAATAGATGGTATCGTTTGATATGCTTAATATTTGAATCTCATTGGTGATTGAGGTATCTAAGTTCCAATTGGAAATATCAGAACCACTAATCCCTCCTGCAGGTGAAGCTGTAAATACAGGATCACTTTCTGTCGTTCCGCCTACAACGCTATCCGCTATAGCCGCTTTACGAGCGTGAAGTGCATAAGGGACACTCATTAATTCCGTTGTTCCCGCAAGCGAATAGGAAGTTCCACCTGTAGGGTCGGTTTCAGTTTTGATAAAATAAGGTCCATTTTCCCAGTCAATAGTTGTAATATCTCCAGAAACAATATTTCCAGTACCAATTTCAAGGGTTACCAATCCATTTGAGTTTGTAGTAGGTGTAAATGTCTCGACATATACAGCTGCCCCTCCGGCAGTGCCTTGTTCGATAGTAACTTGAACGCCAATTGCCTTGTTTGCCAAAAGTTGGTCGGCTGCACCTCTCACAACTGCCTGGTAACTCATTTTATTTGGTGCTTGTGCGAATGCAATCGCTGAAAATAGAAGCATTCCTAGAAGAAGATTAATTTTTCTCATAATTAGTTTAATTTTTGAATTTTGAATGTTTTGATGTTTTGCTGTCCTTCTTTTACCATTAAAAAATAGGAACCATTTGCCAGCTGACTCATATCTACTTCTGTTTCCGTTTCATTAATCTCGGATTCGGAAACAATCTTTCCTGAATTTTCCATTATGATATAGGAGAGTGGCTTTTCAACAGCAGACTCAATCCGAATCCAAACATTCTCAGTTGTAGGATTTGGGTAAGCTGTCAAATTAAGATTTACTTTTTCCTGTTCAATTCCATCAATGATTTCGATGGTGTAAACTTGTTGCACTCCTCCGTTTACAGAACCTTCTGATGAAGTATGACTAGTATACAAAACTTGACCCACGGTCATCGAAACGGATCCAGTTGTACCTGTTTGATTTGAACCAGTAGCAACAAAGTTGCTTTGGCTGTGCAAACTGAAACTGAGCCCTAGAAAGGCTGCCAAGTATAAAAAAAGGGATTTATAAATCATATTTTCTGATTATTTTCTCAAGCACCGTCAACTTTACGATTTAATTAAAATTGGTATTTGAGATTTTGTGATACCTGCTAAATCTGAACGACAAAGAAATTGATAATGTTTCAAATAAATCAAAAATTTTTGAACATTCTAGCTTCTTTTGCCATAAGTCTGAAACAAAAAAAGCCAAATAAATTCAATTTTGGTAAAGATTTATAACAAAAAAAGCCCCTCACTTTCGTGAGAGGCTTTCTGTGATCGCGCCAGGATTCGAACCTGGGACCGTCTGCTTAGAAGG